>Ga0114919_10001775_pt1 | contig 17306 bp, 12 predicted proteins | sample BlataG_FD_88682 | JGI IMG/M metagenome (GOLD analysis project Ga0114919, IMG submission 88682) | Deep subsurface microbial communities from Black Sea to uncover new lineages of life (NeLLi) - Black_00105 metaG | ecosystem: Environmental > Aquatic > Marine > Oceanic > Sediment | place: Atlantic... | reverse complement strand
GGGCGTGGCCAGGCACCACAGCCCATTTCCGGGTACGGCGGCCCTCCGAGACCAGTTCGAGGAAGCAGACAGGTACGCGCGAATTCCTTCCTGCTCGGAACAGATGACTATATCGTCTATTCCGTCTCCGTCCAGATCTCCTAAGGCCGGGGAGGACATCATATTCTCGCCGGTGTGTTTGGGCCAGCCAGCCTCGCGCTGACCCCGGTGAGTGAAAACCTCAATTCCCCCTCTGCTTCCCCAACCCGCCGGAGAACCAATACCGACAACGATCTCGTCATATCCATCCCCATCGATATCTCCAACTGCAGGGGACAGGGAGCCATAGCTGGGCAGATCAACGAACCAGTCAGCGGAGCCAAGACCCCTTATCATGACCACCACGGTATCAGCGTAAACCTCTCCGGCGCCGGTCTGCACGGTTAAGCGTAGTGTGTAATAGGCTTCCTCAAGGTAGCTTACCAGCCAATCACCCAGGATATGATCTGCCACCATCCTGGTGGAGGTGACCATGGGAATCCAAGAGGAAGGTGACTCTCCAAATCCGTATTCCAGGACGTAGTGCGAAAAGTCCGGCGCCACGGCTGAGCCCCAAACCTGGGTATGCCTGACAATGGTATCTCCGTCACTGGGTCTGGTTATCTTGACGTAGACATCGTTATCGGCCCTCACGTGCACAGCCGCCTGGTTTTCATCCCCCACTGTCAGTCTCAAGGTGTACAGGCCGGTTAATCCATAACTGCTCCAGATTCCCAGCGTATCCTTGGACACCGAAGAGTCGGAACCGACTATTTCCGTCCACTCCTCCGGAGAATAACCCTGTCCATATTCCAGAACGTAATTCTTAAAGCGCGCTCCGGCGGCGGTTCCGATGACAGCGACGTCGCCAGAGACTATGGCATTCTCGTAAGGGTAGTCTATCTTTGCCAGTGTGCCGGAGATAAGCTGTAGAGCCGAATTCAGGTTCACTCTCCCGTGGCCGCTGTAAATGTCTTTTCCCGGAGAATGGAGACTGTCGCCTCCGTAGGGGAATATGAAATCATCTGCTGATTGCTCTATAATTTCCCTCACCCTCCGAACGGCCAATCCCGGTGAACCCGCAAGAATATAAGCAGCTACTCCAACCGCGCAAGGGGCAGCCATGCTGGTGCCGTCGGCAAGGTAGTACAAGGAATCGACGACGTGAACCCCAGGCTCAATTCCGCTTGCTCCGCCTTCTGCGTACATGTCGGTGGCGTCCGCCCGCAAAGAAAGGACGTCCTCGCCAGGAGCAACTACCTCAATTTGTTCTCCATAGGTGGAAAAACGTGTAACCTCGTCGTTACTATTAGACGCCCCAACCGTAAGAACCTGAGGAAGAGAGGCAGGATAGAGGTAGTCCTCTGCCCCGCTGTTTCCCGCTGCGGCTACCGGCAACACCCCCTTATCGACGGCGTAATCCAAGGCATCCTCTATGAGCTTGGAGGGAAACGGGCTTCCCCAACTCATATTGATGACGTCGCATCCCATGTCAGCGGCGTAGACTATACCTTTTGCGCACAGAGAGAAAAAGGCATAGGGGAACACTTTGATCGCCATTATCCTGCAGGGGGTGGTCATGCCTGCGACTCCCCTCCCGTTGCCTCTTACCGCGGCTACTATGCCGGCGCAGTGAGTCCCGTGCCCGAAGTAATCCGTGGGATCGTTATCCTCCACGACCTCATTGCCGTCAAGATGATCCGAATAGTCCCAGCCATAGAAGTCGTCCACGAAACCATTATGGTCGTCGTCAATGCCATTGATTTCGACATGAGCCATTATGCCGTCGCCATCCAGGTCCTCGCCCGGATTGACCCAGATGTTGTCAGCCAAATCCACGTGATCTAAGTCCACCCCCGTGTCTATTATTCCGACCAGGGGAATGGTCGACTCGTCATCTCTCTCAAACGCCTCCAGGGCATCCACGTCCGCATCCACGGTGCCGTATTTGATCACCTGAGTGTCATTGCCGTGGCCAGGTATTCTGTTTATTCCCAGGTATCCCTGCCCGGTATTGTCCAGATACCACTGATGGGAAAATAGGGGGTCGTTAGGCTGCTCGAATAGCTGGAACCTGTGATCCAGCTCTGCATACTCAACCTCCGGCCTGCCTTCGTATTCTGATTTCATCTTTATTAAGTCCGTCCCGTCCGGCACCTGCAGGACGTAAACGCTGGAGAACTTATCTGATCTCAGAGCAGTTTCTTTGAACTCGCCAAAGAGCTTCTCCTGTTTCTTGACGCCGAACCTGTGGTGGAGACTATCTAACGCGGCCAGCCCAGTCAGTACCTTCCCCCCGACTTTGCGTGGAGCGACCTTCTCATCAGCTTGGCCTTTGAGCTTGATGATCAGTCTATCCGGGGCAAACTCCGGTTGAGCCGGTTTCGATCCTCCGCTCCCGTAGTAGATGCAGCGCGCCGCCTGCGGGACAAGGAAAAACGTGCCGCTCAAGATCAGCCCGATCAGTAGAGCAAGTCTTTTCTTTTTCACAGACTTCGAACAGCTAAGAGGTTGGGATGTCCGTTGGAATCGAGTAATGCTCTTATAATCTACCCAGATAGGGGAAAACCGCAAGCTCTTCTTTTCCCAAAGTCCAGCCCTCCGAGAACTTGATATTTTCCCGCCATTGACAGGGGGGCAAATATCATTCCAAGAATCGAGGCCCCCGCTGCCGCACTTAGCGTGTTGGTCGACAACGGAATATACTGATTGGGTAGACCTGTCCCCGAAGGAGTACGCAACAACTGGCGATGGCTTTCCGGGAGAGATGCGCAGTTTCTGGTGGAATCTTCTTTAGATCAACGACTTATGACATTCGTCAGAATCTTCGAATGATAACAGCCCACGTTTTCGACTTTAGAGGGCAATACTCTTGGGGGCACTGTCTATGGAAGGACTTCTTGTATGAGGATACGCCTCCGCGCCAAGAGCGTATCTCAGACTTCACCGACAACTGTAACCTGAGTGTGTTTGCATCCTGTCGAGTTGCACAGGGCTTAAAGGGGCGTGGAGATTGATATCATTTCAGCGAGATGTCGTTTTTTTCAGCCTGGTGAAGTTCTTTCCTTCTTGCCTCTAAGAGATCGGGCTCGAGACCCAGGTACTCAGCAGCCGTGGTGATCTGCCTGCCCATTGAACGAGCTTTTTCGACTGTGGCGGCGATCTTCTCCCTGTACTCTGAATCCCTCGTCAGATGGTGATCTAACACTATCGTCTTTATGCTTGTTCGAACAAGAATCTCAATTAAATTCTGGTTGCACGCCTCGAATACTCTCGGATCTGCCTGCTGTTTCAGGTAGGTGGGATAGCCTGAGAGTATCAGCATGTTCGGTTCCTCGGCAACAATCCACCTCACCACATCATCTACCTGCGGCCCCTGAACGTCGGAGGCGAAAACGAGCTTCTCCCCTGCGTGGTAAAGTGAGCACATAACCACGAAGCCGGTTTTGGAGAGCATCTCACCATGCGGAACGGCCGGAGAGAATTTGACCTTGGTGTCGGAAAAGGAGAGCTCCTTGCCTTCCGCGTACTCTACCCTTTTTGCTTTGCTCCTGAAGGACTTGAGAAAGAGACTGGCCCGTTTCCTCTGGTTGAAGTTTGTATGCTTTCGAGGATGCTTCAATAAGAGTACCTTCCCTTCGTAAAAGTCTGCCTCTGGGAAGTAGTGATCGTGGCGATAGTGGGTGATGATGAAGATGTCCGCATTCTTGGCGTGTTGGTTGATCTTGGCTGAAAGCTCTTTTGCTTTCTCCTGCTCCAGCTTTGTGGGAGGCAGACCATATCTTGACGGCGCCAGATCCAGGCCCGGATCGATCATAATTTTCAGGTCGGTTTCCACCAGGGTAGCCATAGAGCGGACGCCCAAGGAATCGAATGCTAAGGGAGTTATCTTCACCTATTTCTCCTCTGTTCTGGCTTTCAATCGAAATTAAAGAGGTAAGTTGTGATTTGTCAAACGGTTTTAGGGAGGTAAGAAAAATTGAAAAAAAGTGTTGCCCCCCATGGATTCTGCCGTATATTATAGTAGGTGCACATATGTGCAGTTATGGCTTTTGGTGAAGCACATTTTAGCTCAAAGCGAATAAAACTTCTTTAGATTGGTGGTGAACTGTTTTGTCTTCTGCGACCAATAAAGCAGTTGTCCAACATCTGCGGGAGCAGGTTAGTTTTAAATACCCCCAGGCTCAGGTAAGATGGGATGCGTATGTCCCCCTACCCACCGGCATACAGCCACTTGATCAGGTACTCCTGCCGGGAGGACTGCCCAGGGGGTACTTAATTGAGATCGTAGGCTCAAGGTCGTCCGGAAAAACCGCGCTCCTTTTTCATATACTTTCAGGTCTAAATGAAAAGGAGAGAAAAATCGCCTATTTCGATTTCTCAGGCTCCTTCTATCCCCTTTCTGCTCAAAAAAGCGGGATTGATATAAAGAGGGTTTTGGTTTTGAAACCTGCAAATATCCAGGCTGGACTTAGAGCAGCAGAAATTCTTTTCAGGAGTGGAGGCATTTTAGTCGCTGTTTTCGATCTGGTGGAAATCCATGATCAGATCTCTAAAGCTCTTCTTTTACGCTTAAAGAAAAGCGTCAGGCAAGCTGAAGCGATTGGGGTCTTCTTAAGAGAACCGAACTCAAGTAGAATCCAGGGAAATCAGTTAGCGCTTTGCTTAAAGGTGGAAAAGAAAAGTCAAAAACTCTTAGTCAAAGCAGAAAAAGGACGATTGGGGAATAGAATTCAAGAAGTGGAGTTGACATTAAATGAATAAGAGAATTGCCTGCGTTTTGATTTCAAATTTCCCCTTGATGGTTCACTTAAGGGGCCAGCCGGAACTGCATGAAACAGCCGTGGTTATGGCTGAGGGTTCAAGCAGCAGGTCAATTGTTTTATACACAAATATTCACGCAGCTTACGAAGGAGTCTCCTCCGGTATGACGGTTGTTCAGGCGAGGAACGTCTGCCCGAAACTTTGCGTTTTGATAAAGGATGAGAAAAAAGAACAATGTCGATTTGACGAGCTTTTAAGAAAGCTCTTCAAGTTCAGCCCTTTCATCGAGGAAGCAACACCGGGGATTGCCTATTTGGATGTTTCAGGATTAAAAAGAACGTATCCCAATGAAAAGGTTCTGGCTGAAAAACTGATCTTGTTTGTAAAAGGAGAAGGTTATCCAGTCAGGGTGGGAATGGCCGGCAACAAGTTTACTTCGCTGGTGGGAGCGTCAATCAGTGATACTTCTTCCTGTACCATCGTGCCGAACGGAGAGGAGAGGAATTTTCTTAGACCACAACCTATCCAGCTTTTACCTATTGATCAGGACCAGCATGAAAGATTATACCGGCTTGGCATAAAGACATTAGGACAGTTTGCCATCCTGCCCGACCATGAGGTGGTGGAAAGATTTGGTTCAGAGGGTGCCGGGCTTCTGAAACTGTCGAGGGGCGAAGACGATGAACCGATCAAACCCAAAATATTCCATGAAAAAGAAAACCAGACCAAAGAATTGGAATCTCCCCTCGGGACCCAGATAAGCATCCTCTTTTATGTCAACTCCATACTGGAGAGAAAGCTCAGTGAGCTTGCCCGAAAAGGGCTGGCCTGTGAAAAAATCCTGGTGATCTTGAAAACGGAAGATAATGGCGAAATTCCAATTCACATTTCAGTCGCTCAACAGACCAACAGGCCAAAGACTCTTATTGACATGCTCAGATTGGAATTGGAAAAAGTCATCCTGCCCAGTCTGGTAAAAGAGATCCGCGTTAGGATCGAAAGAACCTCTCCCCTATCGTCTGAACAGCTGAGCCTTTATCACCAAAAGGGAGCGAAGCTTTTAAATCATATCTTCACCCGGCTGAAAAGGGTTTTAGGAAATGGTAATATTCTTTCCCCTCAGATTGCATTATCCCACAAACCAGAAGGTAAATCGCAGCTGTTTCCCTTTACTCCCGGAAAAGACCTATGCGCCGGGGGAAAAGGCCGAAAGCAAAAAGCTCAGAGCCAAGCCAGGATTGATCTTAATGAGCCTCAGGTTGGCTTTTCTCAAAATTCCATTTCCGGGTTCAGGTTGTATGATCCCCCCAAACCGGCTACGGTCAGGGAAGAAAAAGGGGCGATCAAATTTGTAATTGCTGATTCCTGGTATGGTGAGGTGACAAGACAAAAAGGTCCCTGGGAGATATCCGGGGAATGGTGGTCTGAAGGATACCAGAGAAGTTACTTCGAGATCGAGCTTGCCGGAGGTGAAGAGTATCTCATCTTCTTCGACAATTCCTCGCAGAAGTGGCTCCTGCAAGGCATCTTTGATTGAGAGGTTAAGAAATGGACTACGTAGAGCTACATTGCCACTCCAATTTTTCCTTTTTGGACGGAGCAAACCATCCCGAGGACTTAGTCAAGAAAGCATCTGACCTTGGCTATAAAGCTTTAGCTCTGACCGATCATAATGGTCTTTACGGTATGGTTCGGTTTCACAGAGCCTGCAAGGAAGAAGGGATCAAATCCATAATAGGTTCCGAAATTACACTGGAAAACGGTTATCATCTGGTTCTTCTTGTCAAAGACCAACAGGGTTATTCCAACCTCTCACAACTACTAAGTCAAGCATTACTCTCTCATCCAAAAGGAAAAGCGATGGTTAAAGTCGCCAAACTTTTCTCCAGGTCGGATGGATTGATTGCACTTTCGGGATGCCTTTTGGGAGAGATCCCTTCATTGCTTTTTAAGAATGATTATGAAAGTGCAAAAAAAACTGCTTTAAAGCTCAAGGAAATTTTTGACAGGGACAATCTCTTCCTGGAACTTCAACATCACAATCGTCCCGAACAGGCCAAGTTGAATTCTCAGCTAATCAACCTGAGCAAGAAATTAAACATCCCTCCTGTTGCCACAAACAATGTCCACTACACCGAAGCTGACGGCCGGAAGCTTCAAGATGTTTTGGTCTGCATCAAGAACCACACCAGCGTGGATCAAGCCGGGACCCTGGTTTATCCCAATGCGGAAAGGCATCTTAAGCGACCTCAAGAAATGGAAAGAATCTTTGCCGGTTGTCCCGAAGCCGTTGAGAATACAGGAAGAATTGCCCAAGCATGTGATTTTTCTCTTGATTCTCTTAAGACATCCTTGCCCGCCTTCTCCGTTCCGCAAGAGGAGACTCCATTCAGCTATCTTTACCAGCTTACCTACGAAGGGGCGAAGGAAAGATATAAACCCATGATCCCGGAGGCGGCCAAACAGATCGCCCACGAACTGGACATAATCCAAAGATTAGACCTGTCAGGATATTTTCTCATAGTCTGGGACGTGGCCAGATTCTGTCGGGAGAAGGCCATACTTTGCCAGGGACGGGGATCTGCCGCCAACTCCGCTGTATGCTACTGCCTGGGAATAACCGCGGTCGACCCGGTCAAGCTTGGTTTGCTCTTCGAGAGATTCTTATCAGAGGAGAGAAAGGAAGCGCCGGACATCGATATCGACATCCAGCATAACCGGCGGGAAGAAGCCATCCAGTATGTTTATGAAAAATACGGCAGGGAACATGCCGGCATGGTCTGTGAGGTGATAAGCTACCGGGGCAGATCATCTGTCAGGGACGTGGGTAAAGCTTTGGGTTTCTCCTTAGAGCAGGTAGACGAGCTGGCAAAACTTTTAGATCATTACACGGATGCGGAGGAAATCGTTGAGAGGGTGAAGGAGTCCGGCCTTAAAGCAGAAAGCAGGAGGGTGAAACTCCTAATGGAACTTTGTCGGGAGATCGAACGTTTTCCCAGGCATTTGGGAATTCACAACGGGGGGATGGTGATAACTGCAAGACCACTTTCTGAAATCGTCCCCATAGAAAATGCCACCATGCCGGATCGAACCGTGATTCAGTGGGACAAGGACGATGCCGGAGACATCGGTTTGGTCAAGATTGATTTGCTGGGTTTGGGAATGCTCTCCCTTATCGATTATGCCATCAAGCTTCTCAAACAACATGAAGGAATCGTGATCGACCCGGCGCATTTAGACTACAGCGATCCGAAAGTTTATGATCTGCTCTGCACCGCTGACACCATTGGCATCTTTCAGGTTGAATCCAGGGCGCAGATGAATACCCTGCCCAGAATGAAGCCAAGATGTTTCTATGATCTGGTGGTAGAGGTTGCCTTAATCCGTCCCGGGCCAATTCAGGGAGAGATGGTTCATCCTTACCTTAGAAGAAGAAAGGGGGAAGAACCTGTCACCTATCCTCACCCCTGTCTTGAGCCAATCTTAAAAAGGACACTGGGTGTCCCTCTTTTCCAGGAACAGGGAATGAAGGTTGCCATGCAGGCATCAGGATTTACTGCATCTCAGGCAGACCAATTAAGAAGGGCCATGGGTCATAAAAGATCGAAGGAGAGGATGGAAAAGCTGAGCAAGTCATTAATCCATGGCATGGTCAAGAACGGAATCGATCTTAAGTCTGCCTCCAGGATTTATAAACAACTCGCCGCCTTTGCCGACTTCGGCTTTGCCGAATCTCACGCAGCCTCATTTGCACTCTTGGTCTACGTCTCCGCATATTTTAAGACCTACTATCCTTCCGAGTTTTACTGCGCCCTCCTGAATGCCCAGCCGCTCGGATTCTATAATCCCTCCACCATAGTTGAGGATGCAAAAAGACACGGAGTGGAAACCTTAAACGTGGATGCGACCAGAAGCAAATGGGACTGCAGCCTGGAGGGAGAAAAGGTCAGGCTCGGATTTAGATACGTCAGGGAACTGGGCCCGGCAGCACAAGAAAAGATAGAGAAGGAAGAGGGCCGAAGGCCCTTTGAGTCTTTAGAGGATTTTGTCTTCAGAACCGATCTTTCCCAGCCGACATTGGAGCAACTGGCAATGGTTGGCGCTTTTTCCTGCTTTGGATTGGACCGAAGAGAGGCTGTTTGGAAGGTGCAGGGGTTGGCAAATAAGAGCGCAGAGGAATTTTCATTGAAGCACTTGCAGGCCAATAAGATCAATCTACCGTCGATGAGCTCTTCAGATGTTTTGATTGCTGATTTTGACGGACTAGGGCTTTCGCCAACCAGCCACCCCATGCAGTTTCTTCGGAGTTATCTGAATAAGTTGAAGGTGAAGCGGGCTTGCGATCTAACAAATACAAACGGAGGAAACATCAAAATCGCAGGCTTAGTCATCATAAGGCAGAGACCGGGAACCGCCAAAGGATTTGTCTTTTTGACATTGGAGGATGAAACAGGTCTGATCAATGTTGTGGTAAAGCCAAATTTGGTGAAAAGGTGTCGTAGGGCGATTGTAAGCTCGTCCATACTTCTGGTGAAAGGAAAGCTGGAGAAACACGAAGGCGTAATAAACGTGATCGGAAACGAATTCACGCCGCTGGAATTTCCGCAAGGCGGCGTGAAGTTTGAATCAAGGGATTTCCGCTGACGAGTAAGCCAACACGACCAGTAAAAACCTCTTGACAACAAGAAAACACCCCGTAAACTTATTGAGATCAGCGGCTAGACTGAGGTGACAAAAAAGGGTGTGATGGAGGGCCAAACTCAGATGAAGACTAACCTCATCAAATCAATGTTAGAGCGTGGGATTAACGTGGTGATGCTTCTTGCCAGCGCAGTGCGGGCATCTGTCAGGTGGTTGTTTGGAAACAAAACTCTTTGGTCTGGTCTCATACCGACTGCGCTCCTCGCCATCGCTGCCTTCTGGGCGCTGCAGAAAACCGGCCATCAACTAAGGTTACTGCAGGAGCAAATCTCGTACGTTCGCCAACCGGTGTTGCAGGTGTACTCGCGACCTACAGATATCGCCGACTGGCGAAATACCAAAATGAGATTACATGTTGGCAACGTAGGCAACGAGACGGTTGAGAATGTCATGGCTCGCGTGGCGCTGCTTTTAGTGAACGAACGTGAGATTTACTCATGGGGTCAGTTCAAACATCCAGAGGCATATTTCATGGACACTTTGCGGGGGCCGAAAGAGAGGCTGTGGCCGCGTGGAGCCTTAGCTCCAAACGAGGAGCGGGACATACAGGATTGGGTGTATCACGCCTTCCTTGGTGCCTTTCTGACTATTCCTTCAGGGGAAGAGGAAGTCAACCGCGAGTTGGGTACCGTGGCGGATTTGCTTGAGGCCCAATACGTGTTATTCGTCGAGTGTGCCTATCGGAGAAGAAGCGACTTAACCGAGTATGCGGATAGTACATTTCTGGATTTCTCTCGACGGTTCATGCGTTCCCCCCTTGAGGACCTGAAATTCCAGATTGGAGGCGTCAAACTGATTGAGCGACTGAAAGCCTATCTGCGCGAAGGCCCACAGCTATCGATCAATATCAAAAAGGACAGGTACGAGATTTACAGACACGCTTTTGGTTCCTATTCCACGACAGTAAGAACCATTCCGAGGAAGCGTTAACGCACGACTTCCTTCCGCTTGATGTTACCATATAGCGGAGTGGTAGGCGGATAATAACATCCGCCTTGAAGCAGGTCAGTGTCGCTGCGGGGTACCTTACCCCGCAACGTGCGCGGTTCGGGGTGGGGGCACCCCGAACCAACGCGAACCTATCAAGAGAGAGGGGACCGCCTCTCCTCTCCCCTTTGGGGAGAGGACTAAGGTGAGGGGGCTGCTTGTTTTCTTTGTTGATTTTCTTCTCACCCACTCCCGTGAAGGGAGAGGGAATTTGGACTTCCCTCCCTTGCTTGCCCACCTTAGACGGGCCTGCTCGTCAGGCCAGGTTCATCCCGGCAAGTCATGGGCAAGACCCGATAGAACGACTGCTTCACAGCCACCGTCTTACACGCCTTTTGTACTCGACGAAGCGCTCTCCCAGGACTTGCTCCATACGTCTCTCTTCGACTGGGATAATCAGAAAGTTCGTCATCAGGAAAAAGAGAATTGGAAACAGGAGTGCGGTCAAGGAGCCCAGTAACACCGCCAGCCCAATGAGCCAGACCAGCATGCTTACATACATCGGATTGCGGCTGATCCGGGAAGGCCCCGATGACATCAGGACGGGCGACTCTCCCTTCAGCTGATAGCTCGTTCCCGCTCTCCGAAACGTCATACTCGTCCAGGTGGATAAAGCCAGGCCGAGAAGCATCAGCGCTATTCCCAGGTAGGTATAGGGCTTGGGCACAATGATCACCAGGGGGAACAGTGGCACACTATTGGCAACACTATCAGAACTGCAGTCTCTATAGCTCTAAAGATTGTCCGGCGGTCGGTGGTTCCAGCCATCCATCCTCTATCCTTGGAACTTTCATCATCGGTCTCAGTCGTAATCTGCACGGGTCGCTTCATCTGCCATGGTGGGGTCGAGAAGTGGCTTCCAAGCAGGATCCTTCCAGGTTCCAAGATGAGTGTGCATATCGAGATATTTCTTCGGTATGGGGTGCGTCCCCACCACGACCTTGACGCCAAAGCGTTTTTCAAGAAAGGTTTTGAACGTATTGATGTAGGGACAGGGCGGATAGCCGACGACCAAACCAGTAGCCAGGTGAATGACCTGTGCCCCATTCTTCACCATCTCCTCACCCGCATATTCGATGTTGCCGCCGGGACATCCATCGCAAGTGGCATAGCCAACCAACTCCACCTCCGTGTCGGTGTACATGCTGAAAGCACCCTCCCTGTCTCTTATCGCACGAAGACACTTTCCGCCTGCACAGCGGCGGTAGCGATCACAAATGATAATTCCTATCTTCGTCTTGGTGCTCATCTCTGCTCCTCTAAATTGTTGCGATTTGCTGCATCTCTGTTGTTACGGGGTACCTTACCCCGCAACACACGCGGTTCGGGGTGGGGGCACCCCGAACCAACGCTACTTGCTCGGTCTTAAGAGATTACGTTCAAGGCAGGACGCGACGAATCCAGCCAAGCCCTTGGACCGGCGCGTGATTTCACGAATGTTGTTGATGTACTTATCTGCCATGCGCCGTCCAGCGTCACCGGTGACGCAGAAACAAGCGAAGTCAAGTAACTTGGCGGCCTTGCGGTAGAGCATGACGTACACATCGCCATGGTCAATCTTGCCTAGCGTGGGTCTCAGCATCTCGGGACGCCTTACGCACAGCCCTCCGTGCTTCATTTTGTTGTATGCACCCCTAACATCCTCGGAGAGGTACATGTTGCACGTATCCATAATCTCCTGTTTCAACTCATCACTCGTGTAAGCAGTCTCGATGGGGCCGGGGACGTCATAGTGGGCGAGCACATCATCCTTTGTCGGCAGACAAAGGAGGCTGAGTGTGTCACGGGCTGTCCGGAGTTTCTCGATGAACTTGGGCACGTCGCCCGGAGCGTAAGAGAGGAGAGATCCCAGAATGCCATCGGGGTCGTCCCATTGAGAATAAGCCCGAAGGAAAGCACCTGTCGTCTCAAGGGAAAGAACCATCTCGGCGTGGAGCCGAACTTGGAGGTGTGCCACGGCGGTGAAATCCTGATTCCCATGTGCTTCGAGCAATCTTGCATGCAGACACTCAGCAACAGTGACCGGACCCAGTGAGGAGAACTCGACGTACTCGCGAAGGAAGGCCGCGTCTACTTCTACCTGGGTCATGCTTCCCTCCACACCAAACGGTCAGAAAGTCAGTCAGGAGCCCCAGGCTCCTGACACATCCGCCTACTTTTTGCCAAACAGGTCTTCTTCACCTTCTATATTCAGCGGGAACTCCTTCAATTCCGGGTACTCCTCCATCAAACCCTTCCAGAAAGGGGTATCGATGGGAAGATCCAATTTGTATCTGATCATTACGGCATTGGCAACCGCCTTTGCCGCGAAGTGGTTGTTCATGTATACATAGAGCTTTTTGGTCAAGCCCTTTATCTGGTTCAACCCAGGTATGAAGGGGTCGAGCTCCTTTGAGGAATAAAGATAGTTGTACTTCTCGGCGGCAGATTTCGACTTAAACCACTTCTCCACGTTTCTTCCATGCATGCGCAGGTAGAAGATCGGGCCGACCGGTTTGAAGTCCTGCTTTATTGAAAAATTGAACTTCGGCTCATCTATGTAGACCAGACTTGCACCGTAGTTCATCAGGGTATCCTCCGTCACTTTCTGCTCATCACTCCAGGTGCGGTGGCGAAGTTCAACTGCCATGGGATAGTCTTTGAAATATCCGAGAATTCTGTCCAGACCTTCCACGTTCGGAGGAGAAAGCTGAAAACTTGGAGGAAATTGTACAAGCAAACACCCGAGCTTTTCTGTTTTCACCAGGGGCTCCAATCCCTTCTTGAAGGTATCAACATCCTCCTGCGTGACCTGAGGGTCCTCGCCCGTTTTCTTCGCATACATCCCGGGATGGGTGAACTTCTGCCACAGCTTCACGGTGAATTCGAAATCCTCCGGCGTCTTTCTAGCCCAGTTCCAGGCGTACCCGGGAGCCGGTGGTCGGTAAAAGGTGGAGTTGATCTCTACGGTGTTGAACCGCTGAGCATAGTAGGGAAGCTCGTCCACCTTGCCCGGAGGATAGAATATCCCGCTCCAGCTCCCTTCAGCGGATGTCGGATACGACCAGCCGGAAGTACCTATTCGAAAATCATGTTGTTTCTTGCCCATAACTGCCCGCTCCTTCCCAGGGATTGGACTCAAATCCAAATATGACTTGCGCTGGTGAGAAGTCAAGCCTTTTCTATCTGGGAGAGAGGATGTCGGATAGCCCCCCGTGCGGGGGGTACATCCGACCTACGATTTTCCCTCTCCCCTTGGTCTGAGCCATGCGGTTCGTACCTCGTGGGAGAGGATTAAGGAGAGGGAGCGTTGCAGGTCCCAAATGGGCGAAGCCTTTCGGACAAAGAAGACAGAATGTCATTGCGAGCGAGCAGACGCTCCCCCAGACGGGCCCGTCCGGGCGTCCGGGAAGCCCTGCACCTCTTGGCGCAGGGCAAAGCGAAGAATCTCGTCGTGAGGGTGCTCAATTTGGCCAATGGAGATGTTTTGCTTCCCTCAACATGACACAGTAACGTTCTCTGCACCAAAAAAGCTTGACAAAACGACCCCGAAACGCTATAATACTGTCAAAGATGAGCTCTGCGAACTCGCAGGGTTAGGCCTTTTGTTAATTCACACTCAGAAGGAGGTGAAACTTAATGAAGCATAGAATAGGTGGTTTGTGTGCTTTGGCTTCAATGGCAGTACTCCTGTTGTTTGTTGGTGCAGGATTGGTGCAGTCCGCTTCCCCACCTAAGGCCACAGGTGGCGTCTGGTTCACCACAGTGGAGGGTGCAGAGGAGATTCAGGGACGCATCGAGTTCCAGGTGCACGAGGAGTTCGGCGGGCAGCCGGATAGGGGCTGGCTCGATTACCGCAACACCGACGGCGATTGGTTCAAGGTTAACGTCGATTGTGTAACTATCGACGGCGACCATGCATTCTTTTCCGGAGAGGTAGTCTCTGCCACCCTGGAAGAATGGCGTGACAAGTGGCTCCTGGTGGCAGTGCACGACGACGGAAGCCCCGGTACCAATGGTGATCAAATTTGGGGCGAAATGTACGATTACCACCCGGGATGCGACGCCGGCGACTTTCCCCCAAGCGGCCCGTGGGACGTAGAAAAGGGGAACCTGGTGGTTCATCCGGGAACGGATTGATCATCTCCAGAAATCGATTTTCGAGTAACGAATGACTTTGCTTGGAGGCCCTTCACGGAACGGAAGGGCCTCTTCATTCTCAGCGTGCACCGGTCAGCCTTGAACCTGCCCGGTGAGCCGTCTGGTCGTAGGTCGGGTTGCGAGCTACCCGATATGTATACTGACCTTCTCCGCACCCAGGAGGCCTTAATCATTTCGCCTCTTCCCCGAATCAGGGGAAGGTCAGCACATACAGATGTTTCGCTTCGCCCTGCACCAAATGGCGCAGGGCTTCGTTCAGCACGACACCCCCAATACACTCTGGTTTGTCGGGCAGTCCTTCGGATTCATCCTGATCCCGCCTTTGGTCTTCGACCCTGCACTTCGTCCTGAGACTCAGTGTCGAAGGAAGGGCTCACTTCGTGCCGCACTTCGTCCTGCCCTTCGGTCCTGAGACCTCAGGGTCGAAGGAAGACTCAGTGTCGAAGGAAGCGCACTCACCCATACGGGTGCCCGTCTGGGCAGTGCGAGGCAGACCCGAAGGGCGGGAGAACGGACAGCCCGACCTACACCTGGTCGGCCAAGAGGCTGGAAAACTTCCTGAGAGTCTCCACCGAGGAGAATCAAGAGTTTCGCCAGGCTGACCGGGAACCATGACGTCCACAAGCTGTCAGTCGACGACCTCTGTACGATAAGTTCCGAAATCTCAGATGACACAGGAGATTGGGCACCTGTGAAGGCCGGTTTTCTTCCGCAAAAGCGAAACCAGGCATGACCAGATGATGAAAAAAGTGTTGAGCCTGGGTCCACCTCCATTAACCCTCTCTCCGGATTCGCCCGGCTCGGCAGAGTATAAGGTCAATTTTTTCCAAGCGAACTTCTAAGGGCATCGAGAAGAAAGGCACGGAGCATCAGGAGATCGTCGCCCAAACTCGGCCTGGTGAAAAGTCCCGGAACTTATGTGCCTGATCTGCTCAAGGATCGGGCCGTCTGCCCGGAGAGCGGCATTGCCTCGGTTCCGGTAACTTCAAGGTGGATATGAAGAAGAGATTTCTGAGAGCCCTTGACTCTTTACGGTTAATGAATGCCGGAGGTCGGAGTCGAACCCACACGAGGTTTGAGCCTCACCGGATTTTGAGTCCGGCGCGTCTACCAATTTCATCACTCCGGCAACTGTTATGAATGATATGGCGCCCAGGTCCGAATTCTGACTCCCATTCCCGGAACCCGATTATACGCACGGCTCTTAGAGGAACGCCGATTGCTCGCTCCTGATTGGTGGCTCCATGGATATTCCTCAAGAGCACTGTTGTTTCAACTGAAGGGTATGACTGAGGATGAGCTCGTGGATGGCATCGCCCGGCTGCAAAGACACATATACTCCTTCGACGGGATCATAAAGCGTTTTTTCGGTATGAGCTTGTCGAAGCGGGGTGCAGTCGGCGCCCAACTGTACACTGGTTTCAGTTTGTCCATGCGCAGACGCTATTTCAAAGAGCTGAGGGACCCACAATCATTTGCGGCTCCCCGGATCTGATCTAGTGGTCGCCGAATTCTTCGACTATTGGAAAAGACAGACCTCGACTCGCGAAGTAGCCTGCAGCCATTCTAATATCTTCGATAATCCCTTCCCTGCCCTCTTCCAGGTCGGCGATCTCCTTTTCCCTTACTCCTGGGTGGGCGGGCTTCGTCAACCTTCAAGGTAAGCCCTTTGAAATCGGAGCCGTCCAACGCTTCCTTCGCTTTTTCAGCTTCAGATGCGTTAGACATTTCAACAAACCCAAAGCCCTTACCTTCGATTATGTTGACTTGCCTGACTTCACCATGCTCGGAAAACAATTCTTCCAACTCCCGATTGGTGGCAGAATAACCAACATTCCCCACGTAAAGCTTCTTGCCCTTCACCCTAACCTCCTTTACTCAGTTTTTTCTGCGCCGACTCCGTGAGTGATTCCTTTACCGGAATCCGTTCGTGCCCGCCCAAAGCATTCCATGCTCATGCTTCCAGGTGAAAGATAGGCTGACGTCGCGTGATTGTCAACCAAAAAACTCTCTGACGTTGTGCGTGTCCTAAGTCGAGAGTTTTCTGACGCCGGGTGTGAAGCTGGCAAGATTATTTTCACCAGCGCAGAAACGAGGAAGAAGGTGAAGCACTGAAGACGACAGCACCTCACCTGATGGCTGTGTTCTAACGCTTCACATGTCGACCAGGACCTCAAAAGCGAGAAAGGCGTTTGGCTAACCCGACAACGCCCGCTAAGTCCCCGCCAGACATTGCACAAATTACTGGCTATTCTTCCTTGATTGCTGCTTTCACTTTCTTCATCATCTCCGGATCGTTCAGTTGCTCATCCGTATAACCGTGGGCCTCTTTGGCGTGCTTCGCGATATCGGCCATCAGCTCTTCTTCGGTCTCGCCACGTGCCACGTAGGGACAATCCACTCCTACATCCCGACAGGTAAAGGTCTTTGCCATATTTATCACCTCCCGTCAAATGAAAATAGTTCTTGGTCTCTGTCTGCCTTCTACGTTTATCAAGGTTGAGCCCACCTCGCAGTCGTAGGATAGACTATCAATCAAAATCTGTCAAGCCTAAAATCAGACATCTCTCATTGCCATTGTGTCAAGCTAATTGTGTAAATTGGTAGTTGGGCACATCCTGGGTTGGTTTAAGACATAAGCTATTACTCCATATATGATTCTCTCTGCGCTTTTGCAGTTATTGAAGGATCTCATG
>Ga0114919_10001774_pt1 | contig 17314 bp, 19 predicted proteins | sample BlataG_FD_88682 | JGI IMG/M metagenome (GOLD analysis project Ga0114919, IMG submission 88682) | Deep subsurface microbial communities from Black Sea to uncover new lineages of life (NeLLi) - Black_00105 metaG | ecosystem: Environmental > Aquatic > Marine > Oceanic > Sediment | place: Atlantic... | reverse complement strand
CGGCCCTCCATGCGGATGGCCATAAACATGCGAGGCATGAGGGGAAAATGATAGGCCATATGGCACTCGTCTCCATCGCCAAAGTAAGCGGCAGCATCTTCCGGCCACTGATTTGCTTCGGCGAGCAACATGCGGTTTTGGAATCTCTCATCCACCTGGCGGCGCAGTTCCTTGAGGAAGGCGTGAGTCTCGGGCAGATTTTCGCAGTTGGTGCCATCCCGCTCATAGAGATAGGGCACTGCATCCAGGCGAAGCCCGGAAACTCCCATGCCCAGCCAGAAGTTTACCACGCGCATAATAGCCTGACGCGTCAGGGGGCTATCATAATTGAGGTCCGGCTGATGCGAGTAGAAGCGGTGCCAGTAATAGGCACCAGCTACCGGGTCCCAGGTCCAGTTTGACGGCTCGAAATCCTTAAAAATGATGCGGGCTTCCTTATATTTGTCCCAGGTATCGCTCCAGACATAGAAGTCGCGCCATCGGCTGCCAGCAGGAGCACGGCGCGCCCGCTGGAACCACGGGTGCTGGTCTGAGGTATGGTTAAGAACCAACTCTGTAATTACGCGAAGCCCGCGATAGTTTGCCTCTCTTATCAAGTCCCTGAAGTCGCTGACAGTCCCATATGCCTCGTGGATGCCGGTATAGTTGGAAATATCGTAGCCGTCATCCTTGAGAGGCGAAGGGTAAAACGGCAAGAGCCAGATGGTATCGACCCCGAGGTCCTGAAGGTAGTCCAGTTTCTGCATCAGACCGGGGAAGTCACCAATGCCGTCATTGTTGCTATCGTAGAAAGCACGGACATGAAGCTCATAGATGATAGCATCCTTATACCAGAGCGGATCATCATTCCGCCAGAAGTATCTCTTATTACCAGTGGCCATGTTATCACTCTTTCCCATTACGTGAGAATCATCGGCTAAACCCTGGCCGCCTGCCGCTGCACCCTGAGGATGTGGGCCGGTATTTTCCGCGGGTCAAGTTCTACATAGTTCCTCGCCCCCTGCCAGCGGTAAACAGCATCGTTGAGAAGGTCATGAACCTGATATACCTCGTTGCTGCCAAGCCTCAGTTCTTCCAGTGAGAGGTTAACCCAGCCCGACTGCCGGTAGCGATAGTCTAGGTTTACTACCACCAATATTACATCAGAATGGTCTTCGGCATGCTTACTGTAGCAAATAAGCTGGTCGTTATCCACCTCATGAAAACGCAGGCTGAGGTCGCCCTGAAGAGCCGGGTTCTCCCTGCGGATGCGATTGACCCGGGCAATAAAATCTTTTAGGCTGTTGGGAGCAGCAATATCCCAGTGTTTCAACTCGTATTTCTCGGAGTCCAGATATTCCTCACTGATGGTATCCTTGCGGCGGTTTTCGCAAAGTTCAAAGGCTGGACCGTAAATCCCGTAATTAGACCCAAGGGTAGCCGCCAGAACTAGACGGGTCATGAAAGCCGGACGCCCTCCATCCCTGAGGTAATCGCTCAGAATATCAGGGGTATTTGGCCACAAATTGGGGCGGAAGAATTCTCTTACATCAGTCTGTGTAAGTTCAGTAAAGTACTGCGTCAATTCCCACTTAACATTGCGCCAGATAAAGTAGGTGTAAGACTGGCTGAAGCCCAGCTTGGCGAGACGGTACATAATCTTGGGGCGGGTGAAAGCCTCCGAAAGGAAAAAGACATCAGGGTAGTCCTTTTTGACCTCAGTAATCAGCCATTCCCAGAAAGCGAAGGGCTTGGTATGGGGATTGTCAACCCGGAAAATGCGTACTCCCTGCTTGACCCAGAAGAAAACAATACTCTTAAGCTCCTCCCAGAGTTCTCGCCAGTGCTCGGTCTCAAAATCCAGAGGGTAGATATCCTGATACCTCTTGGGCGGGTTTTCGGCGTATCGAACCGTGCCATCAGGCCGCCAGCGGAACCATTCCGGGTGCTCTTTGACATAGGGATGGTCAGGTGAGCACTGAAAAGCTAGGTCGAGGGCTACCTCAATACCATGTTCTCGGGCCTTGCTCACCAATCTCCGGAAGTCTTCTAAAGTGCCGAGCTCAGGGTGGACTGCCTTGTGCCCACCTTCCTCTGAACCAATTGCCCAAGGAGTCCCGGGGTCATGGGGATTTACCGTGGTAACATTGTTCTTCCCCTTTCGATTGGTATGACCAATGGGATGGATGGGTGGGAAATAGAGTACGTCAAAACCCATCTCCGCGATATAGGGGAGGCGTCTTTGGCAGTCATTAAAGGTGCCGTGTTGACCAGGCTTTGGCGCACAGGAGCGAGGGAACATCTCGTACCAGGTGCTGAAGCGTGCCTTCTCGCGGTAAACTACCACCCCCAGTTCTCTTGGGTAGGTGGTGGCAAACCGCCTGTCGGCATACTTGGTCATAAGCATGCTCACTTTCTTACTGAGTGCGAGCCTAGCCTTAGCTGACCGGGAGACCCCAGTCGAACGCAGTGATTCCACCCACTCCTGCATGGTGCGGGCGTCACGCTTGATGGCAGGCTGGGTCGCCTCCTCTATAAGCTGAGCTCCTTCCAGGAAATCAATAGAAGCAGCCTGGCGTGCTTTCAGTTTCTTAGTCAGTTTCTCCTGCCACGACTTGAATCGGTCAACACATGCTGTGAGTGTATATTGATACCGTCCCAGTTCGGTGACTATGAAGCTGCCGCGCCAGCGGTCATTTACCAGAAACTCCATTGGAACCTCAGTCCAGTCGCGGTCGCCTTCCTTGCGATACAAGAGAACGGCATGGAGCATATCATGGCCATCGGCAAAAATGTCAGCCTCGATAACAACTGTGTCACCTATGATTCTTTTAGCGGGAAAACGCCCCCCGTCAATCTCAGGTTTTACTCCCTCAATAACTATTCGTGTTCTGCCTTCCACACGTTCCTCCGTTTTGCTGCACCTTCCCCCGCACATCACCTAGCATTGCGGTACCATCCTCAATGTTGGCTATGATGCTTTTGCTGGTTAAATTATACCTTATTCCGCTACGGTTGGTAATCTGCCGGGATGTATTCTATTCTTCCAATAGTAAAAATGGTAAAGATGTACTACCAATAAGCTGCCTATGCTGCTAGGCCTTTCCCTTAATGAGCAATTTGCCGACGTGTTCGACCGCCGAGCGTATATATTCCTCATCCAGTAGGCCAACCGACGAGGGAGTCTCAAAAATCCGCTTGGGTAGACGGAGGTTGTCCAGGGAAAAACCTTCACGAGTCTTGAATCTGTACTTCTCTCCATGTATCTTTTCCCCAATTCGATTAAGCTCCTCTGGAGCAAGGTCAAAACCTGCCGAATGGAGTGCTCTTGACACAGTATCCGGCTGGTATATACCTCTGGCAAAGAAACAAACTACCAAGCTTGATAGAATCTGGCGCCATCGTTCCTCCTCTAGCAGTGCTTGAGTTAGTTCCTCTGGTTGTAGTTGCTTCTTGACCAGAACCTTCTGATCAATACCGTATCCAGCGTTGTCCAAGTGACTCTGTCTGCTACCAATTAAAACGCCGGTATGTGCCCCAGGTCCGGTGTGATAACCCGGCATTTCGTTTCCGCCGAAAGCCAAAGCGTAGTCCTTTCCTCCATATATTGAGGATGCGTGCTCAACTCCATGTGCCAGTGCCTCATAGAATTCATTTGGCTGCTCGACAATTAGCCGTACAGCGTTTATATAGGCGTGGTAGTCCCCCCAACCAAGCTTGATGCCCGTCGTCTCCTTCTCAGAAATAATACCCTTCTCCTGCGCCTCGGTTACCCAAGCTAAGACCACCCCGGTACTCATCGCATCAAGACCAAAAACCTCAACCTGTTCCATCAATCTCAAGAAGCCCTTGGCATCAGATATACCCAACATTGAGCCCAGAGCATAGATAGGCTCATAATCATAAGAGATCATGGAAGTCTTATAGAAATATGCCTCATCTGCATAAGGCTCCCGCAGTGCAGCAATATGTATGCACCCCACTGGACAGTGGGAACAAGCAAACCGCCTGCCCAAATACTGTTCAGCAAATGTTTCACCAGAAATCCCGGAAGCCTCCTCAAATCTTGCTTCTTTAAGGTTCCTCGCGGGAAGGCCACCGAGTTGGTTCAGTGGCAAAACGTTCTCCGCTGTGCCAAGGTCGTGATACTTCTTCATTACCGATGAGGTTACTGCCATCTGGTAAATCTCATCATAGACCTCACGGTAATGCTTCCTATCACTTACAGGTAGCGAACGTTTACCCGAGATTACAATACCCTTAAGCTTCTTACTTCCAAAAACTGTCCCTAGTCCCAGCCTGCCAAAATGCCGGTAGGTTTCCGTAGTCACGCAGGCGTATGAGACAAGCTTCTCTCCAGCTCCACCGATACGCATAATTGTTCTCAACCCGGCTCCGGGTTCATTCTCCCTGATAATACGCCCCACCGTGAAGCTATTTTCCATGCCCCACAGGGAGGAGGCATCCCGGAAGTAAACCTGGTTACCGTGAATAGCTAGGTAAAGGGGAATATCACTGGCACCCTTGATGACAATAGCGCCATATCCTGCCATCCGGATGGCGACAGCACTTCGTCCGCCACAATGACTCTCACCCAGATTACCAGTGTGAGGAGACTTAAACATGGCCACAGTCTTGGAAGCGAGCGGGAAGAGCCCTGTCAGGGGACCTACGGCGAATATGACCGGGTTCTCCTTATTGAGAGCATCACAACCTTCAGGGCATTCCTCATGAAGAAGTTGGATAGCAACACCAGCGCCGCCTACGTGCTTTTCAAATAGGTCTTGCCTGCTCTCTATCCAGTAGTGTTTCTTAGACAGATCAACATAAAGGATATTAGCCAGTGTATCACTTGCGAGCATGTCCAGGTACCTCCCGCTCTTCCAGTGTTAATACCCCATGGGGGCAGAACCTGACACAATAACCACAGTGAATGCAAATCATCGGTTTACTAATCTCCTCGTCCCAGAACACTGCACCTATAAGGCAGGCATCACGACAATGGCCACAACCAATGCATTTGGCAACATCAAGGTGAACTCCTCCTCCATCTCTTGGTTTCAGCGCGTCTGTAGGGCATACCTTTGCACAGGGTGGGTCATCACAGGCTCTACAAACAACCACGATAAACCCTCGTTCCATACCTCCGACTGACCTTACCCCCAAGCAGGTTTCGGCCAGCCCAACCTCGTCCTGTCTTCTGGCACAGGCAAACATGCAACTCTGGCAACCAACACATCTTTCTGAATCCACTACCGCCAACCTCATGGTTGATTCCTCCTTAGAATGGGAAATAGCATTTAGATATGCTAAGTTGGTTCGAGAGACTAACTACTGCTCCCATTCTCTATCTCCCCATTTTTTTACGAGCTCGAGCGATTAGCACCGAGCAGTCAGCGTATCTGGCTACCCTCTCGGCGACGCTTCCCAAAAGGAGTGACTCAATGCCAGTCAAGCTCCTGCTTCCGAGTACGATAATGTCAGGGTTATAGTCCTTGGCAGCTTTTAGTATGGACTCAGCTGCCCCTCCTCGTATAACCTCAGACACAGTCTTGTATCCTTTCTTGTGGAATTGTTCTTCGCTTTTGGCGATTATCCCCCGTGCTTGCCTTTCTTCGGCTGCCTGGAGACTAGCAAGTAGCTCCTGGTTGGTTTCAAGGTCAAGCGTTGGCATCTTCACCAGTGCCGCAACATGGGATTGGAGGGCAGTTACCAGAATAACTTGGCTCTGCCGCGGCAAGGGTAGGTCTATGAGAAACTCGGTTACCACCTCTGAATATTTGGAGCCATCAGTAGCCAGCAAGACTCATCTTATAGTGGCAGTTTCTTTCCTGACCAGCAGGACACTAGCCCTTGCATGCTTCATCACTGTCTGAGCAACACTGCCGAGGCGAAACGAAAGCGGGTCAGTCAGCCCCTTGGCTCCCATTACCACTAGGGAAATCCCACGTTCATCGGCTACTTTCAGGATCTCTTCTGCCGGATTTCCCCACCGCACTAAGCTATTCACCTTGAGCTTGCTGGCACTGAGTGCCTGAGCAGGTTGCTGTAGCAGTGCCAGCGCCTTTTGCTGTTGAGAGTCTTTCCTTGATGAGGCACCCCTCAGCTTGCCAAGAGTAATGCCTCCGAGGAAGGTGTGCTCAGGCACTACGGTCATTACTGTGACTTCGGTCTGTGAACGAAGTCGGTGTGCCTCTACCATCTCGGTTGCCATGTCGGAGTATGATGAGCCGTCAACGACAAGAAGGACTTTCATGCTTGACCTCCTTGCATAATCATGAGTCATATTTAACGTTTTGCCCAAATTCTGGTTCTCGTCAATGTAGTCGCCAACCTCAGAGCCATTTCCGTTTTTTGAAAAAGACCACTAATGAGATGGCCACTAGTACCATTACACCCCAAACAACGAAGTATCCATACCGCCACTGGAGCTCTGGCATGTATGCGAAGTTCATACCATAGATTCCGGCCAGCAGGGCCAGAGGTAGAAAAATGGCCGCCACTAAGGATAGGATCTTCATGACCTCATTCATTCGATTAGAGACCGACGAGAGGTATGTGGCCAATGCGCTGTCAGCTAGGTCTCTAAGGTTCTGGGTGAGAATCTCAATACGCGCCAAGTGATCATATATGTTGCGGTAGTAGATCCGGGCCTTCTTGCTTATCACCGGGTAATCACCGCGAGCGAGGCTATTTACCAGTTCCCTCTGCGGTGACATAACCCGATTCAGTGCCATGATGCTTCGTTTGAACTGCATGATGGAACTCAACGTTTCTTTTTTGGGACGTTCGACCACCTCAGATTCAATGTTGGTGCATTTGCCATCTAGCTCGTCAATGGTCGGCATGATGTTGTCTACCAGGGCATCTATTATGTCATGGGCTAACATGTCGACCCCCCGGCGCATAGGGCGTCCATCTGCCTGTACCCGTTGCAGATTAGATGCCACCGACCCCATCGGCACATCATGGCTGGTAAGAACATAGTTTTTCCCCACAAAGAGACCCAGTTCTGTAGTTTCCACCACGTCAGACTCGGTGTGGTAGTTGATGCCATGGACGATAATAAAGAGGTGATCCTCAAACTCGTCTATCTTGGGCGGGTGTATGTTCTTGCTAACACAGTCAGCCACCGCCAGAGGGTGAAAACGGAACACATCCATTAGAAACTGTGCATCTTCGCTCGTCGCATTTTCTATGTCGACCCAAAGCAGTCCCTTGCCCGTGGCCAGAAAACTGGTTATTTGCTCTACATTGAGCTGTCCAATAAGCTTTCCATCCGGGGTGAGATAAAAGGCAGAGTTTATCACGGCCTACCTCCCTTATTCTTGCTCTCGTTGTATGCAAATAATTCTACCGTACTGCATAATAGCAGGTTTTTAGTTTTGTAGAAAGCATTACCCCTTGTCTTCCAATTCTTTGCTGTCTAATGGCGCGACTTCAGGAGGTAAAGACTTTTTTACCTTGGCTACTGCTTCTGGACCAATGTTTTCAGCAGCCTGTAATGCACCTTCGGCCGCTTTGGCCACTGCCGCTTCCTCAGACAGGCCGACTTGCGCTGCTACTTCCCTGGCTGCCTCTATTATCTGGAGCGTAACAACAGTAAGGTCAGCCCCTGTTTCAGCCGCCCCTTGGATAATTCCCTGGCTAGCTCCCAAGATGCCGTTCAGCGGGTTCACGCCGGACTGGCTAGAGACTTTCACAACACCCGTTATTACTGAACCTGCAAGATGCTTCACATCGAGGGGTTTTTCATTCACGGCGTGCATTGCACCACGTGCCGCGTGACGTGTAATCTCAACACCATGCACCTTCACCTGTTCCTTGTTTCTCAAGATCCCAGCCATACCATTTCCCAATGCCTTGACTAGTTTGTGGGTTACTCTACGGCCACGCACTGCTGTCAAGGTAGCTGCTCTGGCCATCTCAGCGATTTGGTAAACAGTAACCCCAAAGGCTATGTCTAAGCCAGGAATTGGCACCCGCTTCAGAAAGCCAAAGGGGAAGTTGCTCAGAAGATTATATGCTGGCACTGAACTCATCGGGCGTGATATCTCCCGAGTTGGGAAGAAGAGTGACTCAAGAATTACTTCACGACTCACTTCACCTTCCTCACGGATGGTAGCTAATGTACCTAGCGTCATGAGACCGGCAATGAAAGCGATGCCAAACAGGAAATCGAGCCCGATAATGCTCATGGCCGGAAGCTGAATAGAACTAGCCGGGTCAATCCAAGTAAAGGTCAGATTAAACTGGCGGACGCTGAAGAAGTCAGCTAAGAGGCCTCCTAAAAGAGGTCCCAAGCCAGCACCGAGGTTAGTGGCTATAGAGGCTCCAGCGAGATAAGACGTCGCCTCGTTTTGTGGTGCCAGTTTCAAGCCGATAGTGCCCACTGTGAGGGTCACTCCGGCGGTAGCAATTCCAGCAAAAATATGTAAGACTGCCAGCAGAGGCATGGTCAGAAAGTGTCTCTCCGGCATGGTGGTAAATATCCAGCCCAGGATAACCAGGATGTACAGTGAGGCACACAGTGACAGGACTGCCTTGTTGCCAAATCGGTCAACGAATCGGCCCCACACACGAAGAAACAGAATGTTGAACATCTGACTTAGAATGCTGAGGCCAATAACCCAGGAAAGAGGTAGCCCCAATCGCACAAGCATGTAGACGGCGAAAAAGGGAATAGCCATGTTTGAGGCAAAGCCCCAGAAGAACAGGAACTGTATCAGCCGCCTGAAGTTGCTATCCTTGATGGGGGCAGTAAGCCTTTGCCTAAGAGAAGGCTGAGGTCCTAGTATGGGCTGCATTAATGGTTCCGGCATGAAGGACATAAACGTTGGACTGGCCAGTCCAAGGAACAGAGCACCAAAGAGGAGAACGTAGGTGTAGCCCAAAACCATGTTCTCGTCCGGTACGTGACCACGCCAGTAATCTACGAAGAAGGCAGCACCCAGGCTGAAGACCACTCCCGCCATGGTCGCGAACGCCAGCCGCCTTGAGAAAAAGCGCCCAAGTATTGGCTGGGGTACTAAATCGCGAATCCATCCATTCCAGGCGGAATTACAAACAGCATTTAGCAATCCACGGACTGCCATTATCCCCAGTAGCATAGATATGGCCCCCCCACCGGGAACCGAAATGAGAACGGGAATGAGAGCAATAGGAAACCATAACAGCTGTGCTGAGAACCAGGACGTGACGGCGATAGCCTTGCGCTTCCGCAACTTCTCCACGAGCCAGATTGCTGGTATCTGTAGGATTTGCATAATGAATGGGATAGCTGCCAGTATACCGATCTGGAGATTATTGGCACCCAGTACTAGCGCAAACGCGACCAAAAAACCACTCGTTGTGATACTGTTGAAACCCAGGGAAACCGTGCCCTCCCAAGTCAACCAGCGCAGCCCTGTTGCTACGTCTTGGTCGGACATAGTGGGTTTGGGCTTGAGAAATCCGATTAGATTCATGTTGCTATACTTGCCTGCCGCAAACACCAATATTTATGGCTGGACTATTACCAAATTGCCTCTTCTGTTACTGGTCTACATTCTTTGGCGTTTCGGTTTTCCTCTGTCTCTTCCGACGCTTCCAGCCAAGCATTATAAGTAGCTCACCTACAGCAGCCTCACCTGTCTTAATAGGCACATCAGGGTGAATTCCATATGTATTTTGCCTGCCAACCTTAGTTTTCGTGATATAGCCCTCTTTCTCAAGATCCATGATTATCTTATGGGCTGTCCTCTCAGTTACGCCAACATCGTCACCAATTTCTCTTGCTGTCTTCTCCGGGTGCTTGGCAATAGAAGCTAATACTAATCCATGATTTGTAATAAAAGTCCACTCGCTCATTTTCAGAATCCTCCTAACATTTTTCTATAAAACTCTGAAAAACCTCTTGACAAACTTCGGTATTTATGTATAATAATTCCAGAATAGTAATTCTTGTATTATCATTCTTCCTTAACACATCTTGATATATAATACTAGAATAATGCCACGCACTCAACCGGTTGTCAAGCCCTCAGTGAGGGTAAATAAGATGCTCAAAAGAGAAAAGGGGCATCAACATGGCAGACAATCCAAAGCCTGGTGGGAGGTAAGCGGGAGAGGACAGAACAACAGTAAGGAGGTCAAAAATGTTCTGGAAAAAGGGACCAGAGAAAGAGGAGCAGCCTAAATCAGAAGTCGAGAAGCTGCCCGGACCAAGGTCTATAGAAGAGCTAGTAGGAAGACATCTAGTAGTAGACTTGAAGCAGAATCCTGACTGGGTATGGCAGCTTAGGAGCGTGGTGCGTCGGATAGCAGTCGGTAAACACAGGTTCGATTTTCGGGTCTTTGACGCGGCTAAAGTAGCAACAAAGGGAGTGAAGGTCAAGGACTATACCTCCTTTGATAACTACCCGGAATTGATACTCTATCAGGGATGGTTTGATAAGGTATCTATGGAGGTGCATTTCGAGGAGAAGAAAGCAGCTTGATTGAAGGAGCCCTAGTTTTGCAATTGGGGGGTAACGATGGCGAAGAAAGAAAAGAAGGTAAGGAAGCAGAGGCAAGAGGCAAGGGCGGCAAAACAAGTTTCTCCACCACAGCCATCAAAGCGCCTGAAAAAGTAGTCAGATTTCAGCACTCACTTCTAAAAGCTGGAAGCAGAGATTCGTTTTGTCAACCGCATGTGCTCTTGGAGATAGGGCCTTTGGTTTAGCATCGAAGCGACCACAGTCTGCTTTGTCACAGGGACCGGCGGTAAAGCAAGGGAACTAACGATGGAGATGTCGCCATGGGACAACAAGGCATAACTGCTGAAAATACTGAGTTTGTCATCCTTTCCTTTGAGGGACCAGACATCTACTCCTTGGCGGGGGGACTGGGGGTGAGGGTAACCAACCTTTCACGGGCGCTGGCCCGGATGGGGTTTCGGACTCACCTCATCTTTGTTGGCGACCCTAGAAAAAAAGGCGAAGAGATCAGCAATAGAAGGAGACCCACGCTTCACCGTTGGTGCCAGTGGATCAGTGAGTACTACCCCAATGGTGTCTACCAGGGTGAGAATGAGAAGCTCCGTGATTTTGATGAGTCAGTTCCGTGGTTTGTCACCGAGCGCATCATAAAGCCAGCGATGAACCAAGGCAAAATAGTGGTTATTCTCGGCGAGGAGTGGCACACTGCTAAGGCTATGTGCCACATCAGCGACCAGCTTCATAACAAGGGTCTAAGAGACAAGGTCGTGATGTTCTGGAACGCCAACAACACCTTTGGTTTCGACCGGATAGACTGGAGACAGCTGGCTAATGCTACTACTATTACCACAGTTAGCCGTTATATGAAGCATATCATGCAGGGAATAGGCCAAAACCCTCTGGTGATCCCCAATGGAATTCCGAAATCTTTACTCAACAGAGTTGAGGCAAACGCAGTCGCGAGGTTAAGGGCAAGCCTCAACGCCGATCTGATACTGACTAAGGTAGCCCGTTGGGACCCTGACAAACGCTGGAACATGGCTGTGGAAGCAACAGCTAGGCTGAAAGATAGGGGTTTAAGGACAGTGCTTCTAGCTAGGGGAGGAATAGAACCCCATGGCGAGGAAGTAATGGATAAAGCCCGGTCCCTGGGTCTAATAATTGAAGAGGCTAGAACCAATGGCTGTAGTCTCGAGGATTACCTTGGGGCCATCGAGTGTGATGGCAGGGCAGATATCATAAATATGAGGTTCCACTGTCCCCAGGAGTTCCTGCGGATAATCTATAACGCCTCAGACGCTGTCCTGGCCAACAGCAGCCATGAGCCCTTTGGGCTGGTTGGCCTGGAGACCATGGCAGCAGGAGGAATTGCCTTCACCGGTGGCACCGGAGAGGACTATGCCATTCCTTTCCATAACTCCTTTGTCCTCGAAACGTCCGACCCGGAGGAAATTGAAGCCTATGTGATGTATCTCAATGAGGACTCAGCGGAGAATCAAAGGATTCGCAAGGCAGCGAGGTACACGGCAGGGCAGTTCACTTGGGAGCGGGTCACAGAAAACCTGATTCGCAAACTGGAATATCAAGCCAGAACCCAGGGGCTCTTGGTCACAATGAGGAAAACCCCCACTTTATATGAGCCACCATCGGGGTATCTGGAAGCAATGCCAAGGCATGAGGCTGAGTTGGTAGGGAGTATGTAGAATGGCAGATGATTTATCAACAATAAAAGAGGAAGAAAACTCAGAGGCAGAGGAAACCAGGGAAGCCATCTTCAAGTGCCGACTGTGTGGGACGTCCAAAAGGCTTGATGAGATGAGGGTTCTAGATAGATTCTTCCCGCCAATCGTGGCATGTGCAGATTGCGAAAGGAAAATGCGATGAAAAAATTGAAAAGGAACAGATCCTATGGTGCTCTGGCCTTCGTCTGGAAGGTATGTGATGAGAGAGGGATTCACTCAAAAGCGGTGTCCTAAATGCGGTGGCAATATCTTTCTGGATAGAGACTTATATGGCTGGTATGAGCAGTGCCTCCAGTGCAGCCATACCCGTTACTTGGAAACCATAATTGAAATACGAGAACGAGTCAGAAGTAAAGGCAATCTTGGGCAAGCTGAGGGAAGCGCCCAGTTAAATTAACGGAGGTGAGAACGATGGAAACTGTCCAACCAATTCTGGCGCTGGCGTTCAAAGCGGTGACGATGGCGATGGCAGCCCTTACAGTCGCATTTGTTGCGCTGGAGCTTGTGCCTGTCAAGCTGTATGCAATATTTCTTGCTATCGGAGTATTTACACTCGCCATTGCTTCGATCATGGAGTACAAAGTCAAAACCTAATTCCGTAAGCGCATGCTCTGAGATTTGGCTATGGGCTAGGCAGAGTCTAAACACAGAAAACGTCTGTTGAAAGGGGTAAACTTGGAGCACGCCTAATTTGGCTGAATTCACCAAAGCATGTCTCCAAAGGGAGTGAACTAGCGATGAGCACAAGAGCTTATATACTCATCGATGCTGTGGAAGGAAAAGCACGCGAAGTACTCAAGATACTTCACGGAAAGCTAGGCATTGCTCTCGTGGATTGCGTGGAAGGACCGCCAGATATAGTCGTTATCGCTGAAGCGGAGGATATTCAGACCCTAGCTAGTCTAACCATACAAGCTCTTGCCTCAATAGAAAACCTAACTAGTAATATTCAATGCCTGCCTGTCAGGGATGGAGCAATCGAATTCGGAGGCCTCGACCGTAATACTTGTTAGCGGGTATTTCGACACTTTCGAATTCAACCCCTTTTGCTAAAGGCCGTTCCCTCCTCCTTATTGTTCGGACTTTGAGTGCTAACCAAGAAACCGAGGCTTCCTTGTCTCGCTTGTGATAGAATACGATTAAAACGGCACTTAGGTAAGAACTATGGATCAATCAGATCCAATTGTTAGCATCGCCATTCTATTGGCAGCAGCGCTGGTGGGAGGGATGATAGCCCATCGGCTGAGGCAGCCAGTCATATTGGGTTACCTTGCCATCGGGGTGGCTGTTGGTCCTCATGCTCTCGGTGTCGTAGGGGATTTAGCGCTGGTTGAGTCCATAGCTACCATGGGTGTTGCCTTATTGATGTTCACCTTAGGGTTAGAGATTTCTATTGCCCAGTTGCGAGAGGTGGGTAAAGTAGGCATGTGGGGTGGAGTAGCACAAATCCTGGCTACCTTTGCTTTGGGCGTAGTGGCAGGTAATACTCTGTTCCAATGGTCTTTGTCCCAGTCCTTAGTATTTGGGTTAGTTATCTCTCTTAGCAGCATCGCGGTCTGTCTCAAATTATTGATGGAGCGTGGCGAGCTAAACTCAGTACACGGTCGCATTATGATTGCTATTCTCATCCTTTAGGACGTAAGCGTTGTGTTGATGATGGTTATTATGCCTGTTGTCGGTGGAGTAGCCCAAGATGTGCCCTTTGCACTGGCAATAGCCGCAGGAAAAGCAATCCTTTTTATAGGGATGGCGCTGGCCTCAGGACTATGGCTACTTCCATGGTTACTGGGCAGGATTGGCGGGGTCCGATCCCGTGAGCTGTTTCTGCTAACAGTTCTGGTTTTGTGCTTGGGAGCTGCTGTAGGCACTCAGATCTTCGGACTTTCAATGGTCTTTGGCGCCTTTTTGATTGGTCTGGTGCTTCGCGGACCAAGGTTTGGCTACCAAGCCACAGCTGAGATCACACCGCTGCGTGACATCTTCGCTACCCTTTTCTTCGTCTCTTTGGGCATGCTATTAGATCCAAAGTTTGTAATTGAGTATTGGACATTTGTAGCTATGACGGCGGCTTCTATTATCTTCATAAAAATGTTGGTTGTTTTTTGCGTTGTTCGGCTCTTTGGACATAGCAACAGGATAGCCCTGATGTCAGGTGCTGGTCTCTTTCAGATTGGCGAATTTGGCTTCATTGTAGCCCAGGGGGGGTCTTAATACAGGCGTTATCTCTGATCAATTCTACTCCTTAATCCTCGCCACTGCCATTATTACCATGCTATTGACGCCAACGTCCATAAGCCTAGCTTCCCGCTTACACACCAGACTGGTTCCTGCTCGAGCCAGAATAGGAATCAACACCAAACAGCTTCCTCCTCTGTCCGTTTCCGAAACATCTCACGCAGCAGATCGAGTGGTGATCGCCGGTTACAGCAGAATCGGTCAAAACGTTGCCCAAGGTCTTCAAGATACGGGCGTACCTTACATGGTTATTGAAATTGATCCTGAACGTATTTCGGAGTTGCGTCAAAGTGGGAGACCTCGTATTTATGGGGACGCTAGTAATGCTCATGTTCTTTCTAGAGCCGGCTTGGACAAGGCAAAAACACTAGTCGTGACCTTTCCTGATCCGTTGGCGGTGGTGAATACTGTAAAGACCGCCTTGGAGATTAACTCAAAGCTTAAAATCGTAGCACGGGTCCACAGGACAAGGGAAGCTGAGTTGCTCAAGAGTCTAGGGGTCAAGGAGCTAATAAGCCCAGAGTACGAGGCAAGCCTTGAGTTCTTGAAGAGAACATTAGCTGTGTCTGGGTGGAAAAAGGCTGATATCAAGCAGAGTTTGCCCATCGTGCAGGAAGACCGAGATTTTGTCGAATTTAGCTCCGATGATGAATCATAGCAGCCACGACTACAAATCAACATAAAGCAATAGGGCTTTGGCTTCCAAAGTGTCCCATTTTCACAGACGATACGCAGTGACAAACAAGGAAGGGTATATTATGAATTGTCTCAGGCACTGGAAGGCTAATTTGAGACTGCCAACATGAATATTGGGCCATGGAAAAGAAAGCGAACTTTCACCCATTCATTGGAGGCGGCCTCATCCTGGCGGCGTCTCAGATTCTTGCGTACTTCCTGGCTTTTCGAGAGAAAGCTTTCCTGGAAAGCAGCCAGATAATCCCACCCGAAATCTCAGTTGAGATCCCCTTGATTTATTTCTTTAGTGCAGTGGCTGTGATTGGCCTCATCCTCTTTCTAGTACCCCGATCAGCATTGAGATTGGTGTTAAAAATCCTTTTCGTTTTTCTGTTTGCCTGGGGAGCATTTATAGCTCTAGGTTTATCTTTACCTGTACCTGCAGCCACAGCTATGTCGTTGGGTGTAGCATCACTGTATATCTTCCTACCCAGGATTTGGCTACACAATCTGCTGATGGTTATTACTCTGGCTAGTATAGGGACAGTCTTCGGTGTCCTTTTTGCACCGTGGACTGCTATCTTGTTTATGTTAGTCATTTCAGTGTACGACATTTTAGCGGTGCGGTTTGGGTATATGATGTGGATGGTAAAGAGGTTATCCGTATCCGACACTCTACCGGCTTTTGTTATTCCCAAAACAAGAGTGAGCTGGAATCTGGGCCTGAAAGAAGCGAGGCTTTTTGAAAATAAAGCAGAAAAAGAATTCTCCATACTAGGTGGTGGTGACGTCGGTTTTCCCCTCCTACTAATAGTATCTGTTTTCTTCGCTCACGGGTTTGCTCGTTCTCTAGTTGTGGCTGGGTTTGCGCTACTTGGTCTGGCTGCGGCTTACTGGGTACAGCGAAAACTGTTGAAAGGTAAACCCACGCCTGCATTACCACCAATCTCACTTCTATCCATAGTCGGGTTTCTAATCGCTTATCTCACTTAAACCCAACTGGGCTTGTTGAACCTGTAGGAGGTCTCATTGGAGCGGCAGCAGTCATCTTGGCTCGTCCATTACTACCTTGTGGTCTTGCTTTTGCTGCCGGAGCCATGCTCTACGTGGTCTATGATGAACTGATCCCAGAAAGCCATCGCAAAGGGCATGAGAGAGAAGCCACTCTTGGTGGCATCGCCCGCTTCGGCGTCATGATGGTGCTGGAGAGCATCTTCGCTTGAACGAGCAATAGTATCTTGTTCTTGGCTCTTAACGTAGTGGAGACCACGGTAGAAGTTCAACCTGCGAAGGCACTATTTGAGAATCGTATCCTCCCCCGTGTCCGTATTCTCCCCCATATTCAAACTTTCCTTTGAGTATTACTTTCCCGTAGCGTTCTTCAGGTCCCATCATTGTCTGCTGGTAAAGCTGGTCGTAAACTTCCAAAGGTGTTCCTCTTTCAACCCAAATCACCCTACCTTTGGGTGTGAGATGACCCTCAGCATATCCTGAATAGTCCAAGCTCTCAGCTATGACTTGAACTTCAAATCCGCTGAAGTAGAACCCTTCGATACTAATATATCTCCCGTCATATTTCCCGGAGTTGGCAAATAGGTCATCGAAGGATACCGTTTGTCCTTTGGAGCTTACGCAACCAACAGGGACAAGAAAGACAATCAATGACACACCAATAATCATTACTAGAATCTTATTCATTTTTGACCCCCGCTTAAAGGCTACGAAAATGCTGTGGATAAAGCGGTAGGCAGTGAATACACTGCCTACCGCTAGTTTAGCAAACACCTCTACCTTATGGTAATGATGGTAATGGCTGTAGGGATTTCACGATATCCAATGGCCATACAGCCTGGAGGTCTCCCTTGGTAACCTCGTCATCGGAGATGGTGGCATCGAGCCAGGCTTTTACTGATGTAGGCCCATAAGCCGCTGTCTTCGGTATAGTCCGGTAGGCTTCAAATGCCCCAGAGTCATTAACGGTGACCTTTTTGCCCAGCACGATATCCTCTTCGTCAATAGTAATGGTCAGGGTCACGCTATCGTCCGGGTCAAAACCAGCTCCCTTAATCCAGACTTTTTGGCTCCGCTTTGCATCAACAGCAGCGAAATGGCCGTAGCCACCATATTCATCCGGGTCCCAGGTGACCACTATCTGGCGCGTTGGTCCGGCTAGCCCTGCCGATCCTTGTGGCCCTACTGCCCCTTGTGGCCCTACTGCCCCTTGTG
>Ga0114919_10001772_pt1 | contig 17317 bp, 13 predicted proteins | sample BlataG_FD_88682 | JGI IMG/M metagenome (GOLD analysis project Ga0114919, IMG submission 88682) | Deep subsurface microbial communities from Black Sea to uncover new lineages of life (NeLLi) - Black_00105 metaG | ecosystem: Environmental > Aquatic > Marine > Oceanic > Sediment | place: Atlantic... | reverse complement strand
TCAAATTGAAATATATACTTATGATACGAGTCAAGAAAATTTGAATCTTAATTATTTTAGAAGTTTTTCAGAAAAAAAAGGTTTACTTAATACCATAAGTACAGAGTATGATAAAAAGTATGAAATTCAATTTGAAATGAAATATGGAAGCAAGCTAATTGAGTCAAAATTATCAATTCTAGAATGGCTTTTAATTGATAGGGTTAGATATTTTTCAATTACTGGCTTCAGTTTTGAAAAAAGATCTAGAAATTTAAATCTTTTAAAATCTGATTTAATAAATGAAATAATTAGTCAACAAGCTTTAATTAGTGAATTAAAAAAAAATCTAAATCAGATTTATTCTTCATTGGGTTTAAAAGAAAAGATTTTAAATTTTATCGAGAAAAATGAAAAATTTGGCTTCTTTTACATTAAAAATATCTTAAACGAGTATATAACTGTTTTTAAGTTATTCAAGAAGCTTATACTTGATCACGGTAATGTTAAAAATAGATACCAACTAAGTGAAGTTCTTAATAATAATTTTGCTTCCAAGTCAATAGAAGACAATATCCTTTTTTCAAATAAAAAAATCAAAAATGACTTCGTAACTGAATTCATTCCTTTGTATTTCAAGTCGCAAACAAAATTCCTTGAATTATTCGAGGATTTTTCAAAAATTTCTAAGGTTTTTAAGTCTTGTTATGATTTAAAAATATTTAGCTTAAACGCAATTAAAACAATGATAGAGGATAAGAAAATAATAGAAAACATGTACAAATCAAAAGAAGAAAAGTTAAGAAATTCGTACGAAAATTATACGAATTATAATATAACAAATCAGATTTTTGATACAATCTTAAATAAATTCATATATCACGATCCTCCTATAATTCAACCACTTCTTATAAGTACCATAAAGACACCTTCAAATTATTTTCCCGTTTTAATTATTAAGCGTAATTCTGAAACATTAGAAAAACTCAACCACATAAAATTTTTGTTTCCAAGAATTATTATTATCGAGATTTCAGATGTAAAAAGTCAAGATGAGTTTTTTTATATAGAAATTTTTAGTCCTAATTTAAAGAATGAGGAGAAACAATTACTATATACAATAATTTTTAATTTATTTAATAAAAGTATTATAAGTTCTAAAAGATATTATTGGAGTGGTTTTGTAAAGGCATTTACAAGAAAAGACTTTTATGATTTTGATCGTAAGGAATTCTTCTATACCAAAGATCTTTTTGAACAGTATTTTATCTACTTAAAAAAAACTTTAGGTGAAATATCTAATAAAATTATTGAATTTCCAAATAAAACTCCCGAAAATTTTTGGCTAAAAGAGAAAAACATTACAGCTTTAATTAAACAAGTTGAGGATCGTAATAGAAGCGAAAACATTGATCTAAATATTAACAATTTGCATCATGTCCTTGAGTTTAACGCAAAGTTAGAAGAGAATATATTGAACATTGATAAATTTAAACGCTCTCAAGAGGAGTATTTCTTCACGAATTATATTAAATCAATCAATTTTATACCCTCGTTTCAAAATTTCGGAATGAGTCAATATTTCTTGTATTTCTATCCCACAGATATCAATCAAATTGATTTTAAGCTTTTAATGAATAACTCTTTCCAATCTATTAGATATCCCGCTCAGATCGATAACTCTAATTCTTTCTTATCCCAATATATTTATCCGTATCGCAATCCGGGTATATCGCCATATATAAATTGGCTGACCAAGTCGAAAAAAATCATCAGAGAATATTGCTTATTTTTCATTAAGAAGTTCCATCAAATTTTGCATTTCGATTACAATCTGAGCTCTGAAGGTTGGGATCTTGACCCAAATCGATTTAAGATATATTTCCAAAATATATTGTTTAATCTTGATTATAAAGTCCAAGGCTCTAATTTAAAGGAATTTAATATTGGAAATTTAAATGTTTCTAATTATTTTGGTCCAAAATCTTCCGAATTTAAAGCATTATCTCAAATTTATAACTGGAAATCGCTGGATATTAAATCTTACTTAACTAGACGTTACTTTAAAATAAATACAAGTATAACAGAATTGTTAAAGATAGGATTAATTCAACCCTTTATTTCTTTAAAGAATTTAGATGTAGTGGAAGAGATTACTATCATTTTACCAGATGTTGATAAAAAACATAACGAGTCAATTCTTAATGTATTTAGCTTTTTTAACGTCGGATTTATCTACGAAATGGAAGGAGAATATTATATTCATGGATTTGAGGAAGTTATAAAGTTCGAGAACGGCATAATGATTAAACTATATTTCCCCGATTGTCAAATAGATGAATTCGAGAAACTTTTCGATTTGCTTTTTGAATACATGGAAATTGACCATTATCTAATCTTAAACGACTTAGTTGACGGAGAGAATTTAGTAAAATCTACATTCAATGGATTGAAATTTTTAGAGATATTTAATCCTTTAACCAACCTAATTTGGAACGATAAAGACAAGAGATGGAGGAATCATAAACTATTTAACGAGAATTTTGAACCGTTTTATCCTGATTTGTTCTTTGGAAAAAATAATTACGATTTAGATTCATAATTTTCCATGTTAATATTTGATTTTGTTCGTAAACACTAAGGCAAACTTGTAAAGGGTAATAAAATCTAAAATATCAAAAATAATAAATCAGTTGATATTTTTTCTTAAATGAATGGTAGTTAAAGATCTCGATTTTGAAAAGTTCGAAACTTTATTTCATCCAATCAATATCGCGTTTGTTGGAGCTAGCGAGAAATCTGCTTTTGGCGCAATGTTGTATTTATCAGCGTTTAAAACTTCGAAATGGAAAGACACATTCTTCCCTGTAAATCCAAAATATGATAAAATTCTCGATTGGAAATGTTATAATTCCATCTTAGATATTCCGTATCCTATAGATACTGCTTATATTTCTGTTAAAACTAAATTCATCCCCCAAGTTTTAAAAGAGTGCGTAGAGAAGGATGTTCCATGGGTAATTATTTTCTCATCTGGTTTTTCTGAAACGGGGGATCCAGCGGGACTAAAATTAGAAAAAGAATTAAAGCAAATTCTATTAAATTCCAATACGAGAGTTATAGGTCCGAATTGTATAGGACCATATAACGCAACTGAAGGTATGGCATTTTCGTTCAGCGCCAAAAAGAATACTCCTGGGCAAGTCTCGTTCATGTCTCAATCTGGGGGGCATATGAGCCAGTTATTAGATGTAGGTTATAAAAGGGATATAAGGTTTAGGTACGGGGTGTCATTTGGTAATCAAATAGACCTGAATTGCATTGATTTTCTGAAATATTATCACAAGGATTCCACAACTCACGTAATCGCAGCCTACTTAGAGTCATTCGGTTCCGCTACGGGCCACGAATTCTTTTTAGAGTTGAAAAAAACTACAAAAAAGAATCCAGTTATTATATGGAAAGGAGGTTATACTGACGATGGCTCGAGAGCAGCTTTTTCCCACACTGGCGCTATAGCAAGTGATTTAAGGTTATGGCATTCAATGGCCAAGCAAACCGGTGCAACTATAGTTAGAGATAACGAAGAATTTTGGAACGGTATTAAGACATTCGAATTATTATTCCCAAAGTATATACCAGATGGAAGAAATGTAGGAATAATAACTCCAGGTGGAGGATCTAGCGTGAATACAACGGATTTATTTGGTTTTCATAATTTAAAAATTCCGGAATTAACTTTAGATTCCCAAAAGAAAATTAGCGAAATTCTTCCATATGAAAATGTAAATGTGAAGAATCCTGTAGATTTAGGAGCCCTTGGTTTTGTAGTAGAGATATTCGTAAATTGTATTGAGATTGTAGTAAACGATCCAAACATTGATATTATAGTAATTCCGTTATGGCCTCATTTTATCTATAACCATGTTTTCAAGCAGATGATTAAAATCCAGAAATCAACAAAGAAACCATTTATGTTTTGTTTACCAAGCATTGCTGACTCATCGGAACTTGCCCAACGATTTTCTACAGTTAAAAAAATACTTCATGAAGAGCGAGTACTCTACTTTCTATCATTAAGAGACGCTGCAAAAAGCTTATCACTTTATTGTGATTACATTGAATATTTAAACTCACACAAAAATGAAATTTTGGATAAAGAAGAATGAGATTATTACTTTTTTTTCATCATTTCTCTTAAGTAGAGTTTGATAAAATATCTTTCAATAGTACAGTACTCCAATTTCTGATTATTCGTTAATTCTTTATTGTTTAACAAGAAAAAGTGGACATCTATGATTTTTCCGTAAAATTTATTCAATTTTTTGATAATTTCTTGTTGTTTTAAGTGAATTAAGTCTTTTTCTTCAAAAACTGGAAGATTAGATAAATAATTTGCATTAGTAATATCAAAGGATTCCATAGAATAATTGATATTAGCTTTTCCTGAACTCAATTTTAATCACACTAATATTATTAATTTATATATCTAAACCTCAAGTTTTTTGAAATTAAAGCATTGTTTCTAATTTTGTCGGTAACTAATATGATTGCTTATAAAATTGTATATTTTTGAGAGATATTAAGGCTATAATCTCAATTTTGTATATACTATTGTTTTCCGTATATTAAACTTAGAGCGAATTATGTGTTAAGGGGTTAATAAAGAGAGACTAAAACCTAAAATAATTCAGAAAGCAATATTTAAAATAAATTGAATAAATTATCTAATTATTATCACAGATTGATAAAAGGGAAAATCAATGGGTGTTATTTCTGGACTGAAAGGATTGTTTAAAAAACCAATTTTTGTATTTATTATAAGTTTATTTACTATTACTTGGATTTTGATAATAATTAATAGTTATTTGCTTAATCCATCGATTAGATCGTTTATATTCATGTTCGGAGGAGGTTTATTATTATTTAACTTAATTTTTTTATTTATTTCCTTATTTAAAAAGCTCGATAAAATAAATAAATGGTATTTCATAATCATTTATATAGTTGCGATAGCTTTAGCTATAATTTTCTATGCTTCAATTTTTTCTCCCACATCTAATTTTGTCTTTCTAATTCTACTTAATGTTAATATATTTTTTACAGCTTTCTTTGCCTTCAAATTATGTATTGATTCATCTACAAAAGTCGATGATTATTTGTATAAATATAAGAGCTCTCGTAAAGTGACTCGAGTAATTGAATTTTTTGTTTTTGGTATTTTAGTTTTATGGTTTTTTAGAGTGACAGCAATTTTTTTCAGTTATACTCCTCTACCATTATTCCTTGTTGTAATTCAGATTTTGCAAACATTATTTTGGATGAACATAGTTTTAATGATAATTGTCCTAATTCGCTTGATTATAACAAAGAAATTATCAGCATATATTACTTTATTTTTTCTACTTACTTTCTTCTATGGATTATATATCCTTTTTGATTTATTATATGGAATATTCTTCAGCACAGCATTAGGAGACCCAACTCATGTTATCGTTTCGTTTGTAATAGATGCTGCATTATTTTTATACATCTTAGGGACGGTCTATGATAAAATCGATTATATTCAAGACAAAATAAAGGTTTTTCGAGTTGATACAATAGCCTTATTTCTAATAACTATGAAGATTTATGTACAGGTTTCAAGAATCGGGGTAATTACTGTTCCAGTAAATGTACAAGTCTTACAAGCCCAAGTGTTATTTATTATTTTTGTATTTTTCAATCTACTATTTGGAATGTATTCAATTTTCGCTCATAAAAGCAAAAAGAGTAAACGATAAAGAGTAAATATTAAATCTATTAATTTTTTATTTTATATTTTTAAATTAAAATATCAACTTTAGGTTTTGATATATTCAATTAAAAGGAAAAAGAAAATTTAACTAATACATCTCTACTTTAGTAAATAGCAAACTGAAGCAACCGTAGAATACGCCGTTTACAGCTCCGCTCATCAAAAAGAAGATTAATACTACGATAGGATCTGCTACAGGGATACCATAATACAATAAGGTTGCTGGACTTATGAAGGCTAATATTCCCAAAGCTACAGCACTTATTATAGCAGTAATCATCCACCCACCAAAACTACCTCCCTTCTTCTCTCCGGTTCGTCCTGCGATTATTGATGCAACAAAGGGAGAAATAATGAATCCAATACTTTGAATTAGCATAGAACCAATCATTCCCGAGGAAATTTGAACATAGATTGAACTAAAAACAGACCCCGGCATACTAACTATAGGTCCGAAAAAAATCAGCATTATGATTAATGGATTACTACTAATATTGCTAAAAAGAATGTTTAAATTACCACTAATAGTTTCAGCTATTACTACAAACAGAAAATTTAGCCCTATAAATCCCAAAAGACTAAATCCTAGAGCTTTTCCCAATCCCATCTTTGTCAGACTCTTATTTTCAAATTATATATCTTAATTAATTATATCTCTTATGTATAAAATAGATTGTAATAGCTATTTAAATTTATTTAACTTAAAACATTTATGTTTATGTTAATAAACATAAAAAATAATTGTGACAAAGGCTTTCAATCAATAAATTTCAATAAATTTCAATAAAATATTAATTCTTATAAAGACAAGGTTATGAGAGAGAATCAAAATAAATTTCCAATTGGTAAACTTAAACATAAGTTTCTATTAAATATGTTAAATAAATTTGTTTCTAACACTCATTTAAAAGATAACAGAGTCATTATGGGCTCTAACATTGGAGAGGATGCTGCTGTTATTGATATGGGTGATAATTACTTAGTTGTTAAAACCGACCCAGTTACTTTTGCTAAAGACGCTATAGGATACTACGCCGTAAATGTCAATGCAAACGACATTGTGTGCACTGGAGCTACTCCTAAGTGGTTTCAATCAACAATTTTACTACCTAAGAAACTTACAGATGAAGATTTAATTGAAAACATTTTCAAAGACATTCATGATACTTGCAAATCTTTAGGGATTTCTGTAATAGGCGGACATACTGAAATTACTTCAGACCTTATCAGACCAATTATTATTGGTTCTCTCCTTGGCGAAGTTGAGAAAGATAAACTAGTTTTAACCTCTGGAGCCAAAGTAGACGATTCAATAATTCTGACAAAGGGAATTTTTATTGAAGGTACATCCATTATAGCACGAGAAAAAGAGAATATATTAAAAGATAAAGATTACAGCGTCGAATTTATTGAAAAATGTAAAGATTACTTATATAATCCTGGCATCAGCGTCTTCAAAGAAGCATTATTATCTAACGATAATTTTAAAATTAATTCTATGCACGATCCTACAGAAGGCGGTCTATTTTGCGGTATAGCAGAAATGGCAATTGCCTCGAATTTAGGGGTTTTAATCGAAAGTAACAAAATAAATGTTTTACCAGAGCCAACGGAGTTAAGTAAAGTTTTTAATTTAAATCCATATAACACAATCTCTTCTGGTTCTCTTTTAATTTCAATTAAAGAAGAATTTGCTGCAGATTTAATTAACTTATTGACGAAAAACGGCATATATTCTGAATTGATCGGCAATTTTACTTCGAAAGAAGAAAAATATTTATTAATAGATGATAACAATAAAAAGACGCCAATGTCTTATACAGAAACGGACGAAATCACAAAATTGTTTAATTTTTATTAGAAAATAAAAATTTTATTTTGAAAATAAATTCGCTACTATTCGATTAGCTAAGATTTTTATTTTTGAATTTTCATTATAATTTTATATTAAGGGTTGTTTACTAAATTTAAATAAATTTACTAAATAATTATATTATTAAATTAATATTTGATTTAAAGTGGTTAAAGAATTACTAATAAAGAATTAAGTACCATTCTGAAATCCATAGGAGAAAAAGCGAAAGGGAAAGAATTAACTCTTAAGATGAATTCCCATGTCTTTTTTGATATTTTAAAAAGTAAAGGAGCTTTGTTTAGCGATTTTAAAGAAGGGATTAGAAAAGAATGGGAGCAGTTCAAATTAAAAAATCAAAAAAGAATAATTCAAAAAACTTATAGTACATTTTTTTTTCAATATTTTCAAAAATATTTAAAATTTTATTTACAAAATTTCTGCGGATTTGATGCAAATTCCTTAAAATTAATTGCTAAGGAGAAGATTTCTGACGATCAGTTATTTTTAGAGTATTCTTATGACTTATCCCGCGAAGAAATGGAATATTTTAACGAATTTGCTGAAAGTTTTAAAGACACTTCAGATGGGATTACTTCCCCGTTCGGTTATTTATATTTAGTGGTCGCAATATTAGGAGTAATCCTAAGAAGGCTAACTGGAGAGCAATTTTATATTGTTTTAGACGCAGGTGTTATAAAAAACGGCGATAATAACAATACTCTAAATTCTTTGATTGTAATTAAAAATAGCCACGATGAATTGTTTGATAATTACTATTATATGTACCTTTACTACTTTCTGAAATACTTTAACAATGTTCCAGAAGCGTATTCAGACAAACTATTAAAAGGTAGAGATAGGGTATATAAAATTGCTTTAGAGGAATACTCTTTTGCTAAAGAAAAACTCGTTGATTTATTATATTATTTCTATAAGAAATGTAACTTGCTTCAAAATTTTTCACCTTTATTAGATTTTTTAAATTTCGTAAATTCAAGAGTAGAAGACTCAATTTTTCCTAAACTAGATATAATAAAAAAAGAGTTCTTACAGAATTTTGACTATACAAATGAGAAAAAGAACTCTTTAATTACAATTTTCGATATTTTAGATAAAAAAGCTACTTTGTACAGTACTTTTCAAGCTAATAATTTACCGTCTCAAAAGGCTCAGTTTAATTTATTTCTATTGTATATGAAATATTACTTTGGTAGTGGAAGTTTAGAAGCTTTGGAAGTAAGCGATTTATTATTTTTACCAGGAGAGTTTACGAACATATTAAATCAACTTAATAAGACATTGGATAATGCAATTAGTGCTAAAAATATTAAAGAGATCCAAGATTTTATGGACCTTTTTTCAATATTAACAAATATAGAACATCCAAATGTTTTTTTTGAAAAAATCTTTAATAAAAATATTTCACAGATTAATTACGACTTTTTAAGAACATTCTTGCTAAGTTTGAATATAAGTATTACTCGCTTAATCGCCCGAGAAAACAAGGTTTTATCTGAAGCCCCAAATAACGAGCCTTTAACTTTTAAATTAGTTGTAGATCATATCTGTCGAATGCTCTACACTTTAATCGATAAAATATTTATTAGAAAAATTCCTGGTCAAGCATCCAAAAATTTTATAGACCCGAGAAGCAGATATGTGGGCGGAAACATTGCTTTGAGAGTATTAGAATTATTTATTTTTAGCGATTTAAATGTATCAGATGATGTTTGGCCAGACTACATTATTAGCATGAATAAGGATGCTCTAATAAAGGAGTTAGAAGATTATAACGTAGTCATCCCGGAAAAATTCTTTTATCGGTATGAAGACATAGTTAGGTTTGTTATTACATATAACTTTCAATCATCCTCAGATCAAATCATTTTCGAAGAGTGGTTAATCAAAGAAATTATCATTCCATTAAACAACTTCATTTTAACAATCCGCAAGTCAATAAAAGATATTACCAATAAAACTGAGATTAACGAAAGATTAAAAGAATTTTTTGTTAAAGGTAAAAAAGACGATGAAATCATTCAAGATATTGAATTTGCGTGCCAGCAACTCGCAACGTTTTGGGAAAAATCCAAGTAAAAAGTTAATAGCTTAAATTTAATTATTTGATTTCAAAAATTTTTAAAAATCTCTCGAAGTTTTCTTCTGCATCAACAATTGGCAATTTAATTTCGCTTTTTTGACTAAATTTACTTGTTGTAATTAGACCAGAGATTACTTTAACATTTTCGTTTATCTGTGGTTCAATCTCGCTTATTTTTTTTACGCATAAAATCGTTGGATAAGACAAATTCCTGAATCCTTCGGTAAATATTATTTCAACTTTAAATGGACCTTTTATTACCCACCTTATTAGCTCTTTAATATTGATTTTCTTTTTAAGAAATATCGCATTTTCGTTAAATTTGTTTTTTATTATCGAATATATTGCTCCAGCTTCAGTAAATATATATGAATCTTTTCCTTCTTCGTCGATTTGATGCTGATGAATATTTTTTATTACCATCACTTCAAAATTTAGTTCGATCTTTAATCTCCTTATCGCTTTTTGTATGAAATGTGTTTTTCCACTTCCAGAATACCCAATAACGCTAATAATTATCATTCAGAATCACAGATTCTTAAATATGTAAAAAAACTCAAAATTTAATATAATTAAATTATGTTAATGTTAAAAGAATTAACATTACTTTATGACTGAAGAAGAAGTTTTAAGCAATTATGACTAAGAAAAACGAAATAATAGTGTTCGATGCGAATTTCTTTATTTGCATGAATTCTATCAGAGCCAAAGATATTCTTGAAAATTTAAGTCGAGTAAGAACAGATTTGGGCTTTGAATATTACATTAGCTTAATTGTTTTTAACGAAATTAAAGCATCTCATACTTTCAAGGAAAAATTTCAAGAATTCATAAATATCGAAGAAATTGAGAATTTGGAAATTGAAACTATAAAAAAAGACTTAAGTAAACAAGGTATTCGTTTTCCTGCTCAAGACCCCGATTTGTCTTTGATATCCTTGTCGCAGAAATTATTAGATCGTAATGGTGAACTTACTATTAGCTTAGTTTCTGATGACTTTAAACTCGTAAAAAACGCAAATTTATTTTTTCGCGGGAAGATCAATATTTTATCTCTTTCAAGTTTTCTGCTAAAAATACACAGAACAATCTCCAATAAGCAGTTGCGGTATTATTTCAAAAATATTTGGAAAAAATCATTGAATTATACTCTTTCATATATGATTGAGCGCTCTAAAATTTATCCTGCTGAGGAAAAAATAACATGGTTAATTGAAAAGGCGATCAGCGTAACACAAGAATCTATAGTTCAAAAGGAACCTGTTAAATTTGAGATAGGAACGAATAAATATGAAGAAGAAATCATTATCTGTGAAAAATATATTGAAAACCAAAAATTAGCTAGTAGCGAAGAAAAACTTGTATCTGGAATAATTAATTTCCTTGAAAATTTAAAAATTTCTCGTGAATACGTTAAGCAAGCAAGACAAGCCATCGTGAAGCACGATTCGAAAGATGCTGTAAAATTTTTAAAGAAAGGCAACGGTTTCTTAATTTCATTATTACAAATTGCTTCCGGTCAATTGACCGGAAAGGATTACGAAATTGTGGAAAAGTTAATCTGTAGTGAAATTTCAAAGATGGAATTTCTAAGAGCATTTCTTCTAGTTTCTTTGGGTAGAGTAAATACGGCTATTGATTCCTTAGAAAGAGCAGCATTATTTGCAACGATAATCCATAATCATCAAACTTGCTTAACGCTAAATTACATAAAAGCATTAATTCTATTGTTTCATGGTCTCTATAAAAACGCAATAATGGCATATAATTTTACTGAAGAGCTCGCAGAAATTTATAACGACGAAAAACTTAAGCTAAAGTGTGCGATTGGTAAATCTATAGCACTTTACATTCAAGGTGAAGACATCGCGACAGCTATGGCTATTATGGAAGAGATTTCTGGCATTAATATGGAAGAAAACTTTTTAGATGCAATTATTGTTTTTAGTGAGCTTGGAGATTACTTTTTAGCTTTAGGACATTCTCAACTGGCAGCAAATCTTTACAACGAGGCATTAGAGGTTAGTATTGATTATAAACTAAAAATTAGAAGCGATATACTAATAGAAAAATTAAAACGAGCGTATATCGCAACTGTCCTCAACGGTTATTCCACCGAAGATATTATGATCGATCGATTAGATGTATTACTTGATAAAGCGTATTCGGTTAAAGATGTAGAGAAATATAATGAGCAAATCAAAAAAATTTCTAGCTTTAACATATTATTTTACACTCCATTCCCATACATCTCAGGGAAGAAAAAAATAATTCCTTACATTAAACTTCCTAAAGAACTGCAAGAAGATTATTTAGAAGTCGTCCATTTTGAAAAATTAGAGAATAATAAAGGAGGAGTAGTAGACCGATATCTTTTCATAGTATCCCATTACGATCTAGGCTTATTAGGTATCGTCGTAAAAACTGATGATACTGTGATTGGTATAGCTGAAAATTACACGTTAAAATTTAAACCGACATCTAAAGTGAAGATCTATAAACCTAGCGAAGAATTGAGGGACACTTATTTAATCCGAGCAATTATTGAAGTTGTATCCAAAAATGAGTGTGAAATAATCTATTCGTTGCCGTCTTTCTTTAAAACGTTAAATTTGTGAATTATACTTTCCTTAAACTTTTCTCTCTTTGGCTAACCTGATGGCCGTGGACCGCACAGGATATACAATAGTACTTTTTTTTGCTAGGGGTTTGAATAATCGTTCCTGTCTTTTTAAGTTCAGCGAACATTCTTCCATCAACTAAAGGGACTCTTTGAGTCACCGCTTTGGCTTTACTTCTCGGTACAAATCTCCCGCACTTGGCGCACTGAACTTGACTGTAGTGTCCTTTTCTTGATCCCGATTTGCCACCGCTCTTTCTTTTTTTAGGAATAAAAATCAGCTTTTTTTTTCTATTTCGAAATTATACTCTTATTTCTTTGTATTTGAATAAGGCAAACCTTAAAAAATTTATTTTTTCTCTTAGAAAGTTGCCAGACTTACGCTCTATTAAGATTTCTTTTTAAAAAGATATTTTTACTTCTTATTTTGCGCATCTAACTTATTTAGAGCTTTAAAAGAAAATATTAATCTTTGGACTATGGTTAAAATCAGTAGTCCTGTAAAAAATAGAATAAATATTGGAAAAAACAAGGTGAAAATAAAGTGAATATCGGGAAAAATAGTTCCAAGATAATTCATCCACCATTCAACTATAAAAGCAAACCATAAAATAATTAATCGGTCAGCTCTTTCCATAAAACCTACGCCTTTCATGTCAATACCCTCGTTTTCCGCTTTGGCGCGAATGTAGGAAATCATAATTATTAAAAATAAAAGGATATACCCTAAAATGTAATGCAGAAAATTTCCCAAAATCAACCCTATTATTAACACCGCATCTGAAAGTCTATCTAAATTAGAATCTAAAAAAGCTCCAGCTTTAGAATTTGAATTCGTTCTTCTGGCTACTTCTCCATCGAACACATCAAATGCGCCCGCCCAAAACAGTATAAAAGGTACAATCCAAGCTATACAAAATGGAAAGTGCAACCCCCCAATTGAAAGTAAAAAAGCAACACTTACAGAACATAAGAACCCTATATAGGATAAGATGGTTGGCGAGAACTTATGTTTGATTAAAAACTTAACGGGAAGATCAATAAACCGGTCTAGAATTCTTCTTTGGTTAGTTCTTTTATTATTTGTATGTTCTTGTTCTGTTCCACTCAATTTTTTTGCCGAAATGAGTATTACGATATTTTGTTTTAAATGTACTTTACAATAAAAAAGTTTTCATATTAATAAGCTCAAGTTCAATTTGATTAATCGAATCGTGCTAGATGCTAAGTAAGATCGATTTCCAAGACTCAAATTTGTAAGTTTTAACTCCTTTAATTCTTTTGAATTTATTAATTCACCGCTTTGGGCTCCAACTATAAATAACAAATTCCTTTTTGGACTCATGTCCATAAATATTTTACTAAAACCTACTCCACTTTCATTTAACACAAATATTTGATATTTTTTCTTAATAAATTTTTTAATTGCTTCAAAAATGTCTAAATTTGAACTCTTTATTGAATCCAATGGATTTACGGTATATTTCTTATTTCCTTTCTTAATGAAATCTACAAAATAATCCGTCAACAGTATTTCGTTTTTAGGAAAAGTATCGTTATTAAATGTATTGGAATCAAAAGCAAACGTTCCATACTTATCTAGAAAAGCCCAAATTTGAATATTTTTTTCGAGTTTATTATCGTTTGTAAGTGCTGATAAAACACATCGTGAAATTACATCTAATCTCCCAGAAGTTCCTTGAATATCTTTAATATAATAATTACTAATGTCAACAGTGGTTGATTTTATGAAAAAAATTAAAGTCATGGAATTAATGTTTGATTTATTTTTATATTTTTAAATAAATTAGATTTATAATAGATTGTTATATTAAATGTATCGATAATATTAAATTATTAAATTTGAGAAAGTGTTGATATTTGGATGAAATTGACCTTAAAATTTCAATGTTGTTAGTGGCTAATTCGAGAACACCGTACAAACAATTAGCTGATGTATTTCATATTAGTGTCAATTCAATCCATAAACGTGTTAAATCGTTAGTAGAACTAGGTATCATTCAAAATTTTAAAGCAAGATTAGGTTTCGCGAATTTTCCTACTATCTCAAATATCGTGATGTTTGGCGCACCAAATGTAAAAGATAAGAAACATCTTTTAGAAAAATTAGGTGACAATGAGTTTATATATAATATTTCACGAGCTAGCGGAAATTTATTTTATATTCATGCTTATATTCGAAATATGAATGAGTTAGATACATTAGTTACCTTTGTACGAAAAACTGGAAAAATTAGTGAACTCATAGTTGGTATTGATCGAAGCATGCCTTCAATATCAATAATTGATAAAGAAAAACTTAAAAATTTAGATTATCTTATAGTAAATTCTTTAAAAGATAATTCTAGAAAAACAATTTCTGATATAGCAGAAGAAGTAGGAGCTTCCACCAAAACAATTAAAAGACGATTAGACAATTTGATTGAGAACTTTTTAATAGAATTACAAATAGATTGGTATCCCGATTTATTTTTTACCATGATAATTTTAAAATTAAAATCTGATTCATTAATAGATGATAGAGACTTTATAAGTAGCTTAAAGAAAACTTATGGTTCCAAAATTGTTTTTTCATGGTCTTTTAGTAATTTACCGCATACAAAACTTATTTGTGTTTGGACTGAATCAATGAAAGATCTTAAAGATATAGAATCTTCACTCCTTTCAGAAAATTATGATTCTGTAGAAGTTACAATACTTATTAAAGGTAAAAATTTCCCCACATGGAGAGAAACTTATCTTAAAGAGAGGATTCAAGAAATAAATAGCTTATAATTTTTAGTTCCCCATTCTTTCAATATAATGGTGATAATTCGGTAATAAAATTACAAAATTTATTTATAAATATAATTTAAATTTCCTCTAATGACGCAAAGAAATCATAGTAAAAAAAAAAAAGATAATTTTTTTGCACAATTTATTACCCAAGTGGGTTAAAAACCTCCCATTTTATTTGTATTTTTATCTCATTTTTGCTACAACTGGTTATCATTAATATTAAAAGCGATTCAAAGTATTTCTATATTAAATATCGGACTAAAGATAATTTATATTAATATAAAACTTAAATTGTTTAAAGAACATGGAAGTGATAAAAAATGTCAGAAACTAAAATAAAACCTTATGAAAAACCAGAAAATATCATAAATCCTAATAGTGAATTTTCGATAGAAGTACAAAATCTAAGGAAGATATTCAGAGGGAAAAAGGGATATGATGATGTTATCGCTGTAGATGACGTCTCCTTTAAAGTGAAATCTGGAGAATTATTCGGTTTTTTGGGACCGAATGGCGCAGGAAAAACAACAGTAATTAATATGTTGATTGGACTTTTAACACCTACAAGTGGAATCGCAATTGTTAATGGTTATGACTTACATGATGGTCTCTCTCATATCAAAGAATTAATTGGAGTATGTCCGCAGGAACCATCAGTTTTTAAATTTCTTACAGGGATAGAGAACATTGAACTTTTTGGGAAGCTTCATTCAATGAAAAAAGCTGAAATAAAGGATAAGACCAATAAACTATTAGAAATTCTCGACTTATCTAAAGCAAGTAGAAGAAAAACTAAAGGATATAGTGGTGGAATGTTAAGGCAACTGAACATGATAATTGCGTTAATTCACGATCCTAAAATAGCGTTTTTAGACGAACCCACGGTAGGTATGGATCCAAGAGCACGTAGAGCGACTTGGGAGTTTATTGGATCACTTAAAACTAAAAGTAAAACCATATTCCTTACGACGCATTATATTGAAGAAGCAGAAGCACTATGTGATCGAGTTGCCATAATTGATTATGGTAAAATAATCGAAATAGGGGCTCCACAAGATTTAATAAAGAAATATGAAGTCGAAAATTTAGAGGGAGTGTTTATGAAAATAACTGGAAGAAGAATAATGGAGGGAGTATAATGAATACCCAAAGAATTTTAGCTCTAATGAAAATGGAACTTTACAAAATCCTCAGGGAACCAGCATTCTTATTTTTAATGATTTTATTCCCCGCGGTTCTTACAATCACCTTTGGATTTGCTTTTGGCGATCCCGAACTTGGCATGGATTTTAATCTTATGGCTCCGGGATTATTTGCATATGCATGCATATTTATAATAATGACTGTTGCACAATCATTTGCCGACTTTAGAGAACAAGGAGTACTAAGAAGACTTAATACTACGCCAATGTCGTCTACTGATTTCATGTTCAGTAATATACTTACTAACATGATAATCTCCATGCTGCAAGTTGTAATTGTTTTCGTTTTAGCATTATTATTTGGCTTTAGATCTAATAGTGACATTGTAGGAATCTTACTTGCATTTTTGCTAATGGCTTTATTCTCACTAAGTTCTGTGGGATTAGGACTCATAACGGCATCAGTTTCTAAAAGTGCAGGAACAGCCACAGGGATTTCATTTATATTCATTCTACCACAAATGTTTTTTGGAACTTTTATCCCAATAACCGACAATACAAGGCCAATCGCAATGTTTCTTCCTAGTTATTACGCAACTGATGCTTTAACTTCAATATTTAGCGGTGCCTCATTAACTAGTGCTAACATTTTGATTGATTTTATTTTTATCTCAATAGTAAGCATAGCAATTGTAATTATTGGCATTCTGTTATTTAAGAAATCAGGGAATAAATAATTTAGAAATAATTAAACATTTTTTTTTTTAATTTTCCTTTCTTAAGAAAACATCAACAAGGAGCTATTACTACAGCATGGAAGTGGAAAAAAAAGAATTAATTAAAACTTGACTTTCAAAGTTATTTTATGTAATAAGATCTTACAGCTTCTAATTAATAAATGTATTTTTTTTGTAACTACACAACAATTATTTAACAGTAAATTGCTTCAAGTTCAGAACCTTAAATAAATTACGCTGCAAGGGAGACATCTTAGTGAGAAGCACTTCAGGAGAGGCCTCATCAC
>Ga0114919_10001771_pt1 | contig 17325 bp, 19 predicted proteins | sample BlataG_FD_88682 | JGI IMG/M metagenome (GOLD analysis project Ga0114919, IMG submission 88682) | Deep subsurface microbial communities from Black Sea to uncover new lineages of life (NeLLi) - Black_00105 metaG | ecosystem: Environmental > Aquatic > Marine > Oceanic > Sediment | place: Atlantic... | reverse complement strand
TTTTCTTTGCCGGTGAGCTCGCCGATAAAGCTCTTGCGACTTGGTCCCACCAGCACCCGATAGCCGATTTCAACAAATTTACGGATGTTCTTCAAAAGTAAAAGATTGTGCTCCAACATCTTGCCAAAGCCAATGCCGGGGTCTATGAAAATTCGCTCTTTAGGAATGCCATACTGCTCAGCCCGTTTCGCCCTATTCAACAGAAACTCCAAAACTTCGCCAACCACATCGTCATATCTGGGTTCGGCCTGCATCGTCGCAGGTGTCCCCTGCATATGCATCAGAACGATCGGCACGTGGTGCTCGGCTGCCAATTTGCCCATCCGCTCATCGCTCAAGGCTGTTACATCGTTTATCATTGCCGCCCCTGCCTCCAAAGCAGCTTCGGCAACTTCGCATCTGTAGGTATCAATACTAATCGGAACGTTTGCCTTTTGGGAAAGTGCTTCTATTACCGGAACCGCCCTTCTCACCTGCTCATCGACGGAGACAGGTTCCGCACCGGGCCGAGTCGATTCCGGCCCCACATCTATTATTGCAGCACCATCAGCAGCCATCTTCAAGCCATGTTCAATCGCCTTGTCGGTATCGAAGAACCGCCCTCCATCGCTGAACGAATCAGTCGTAACATTCAAAACCCCCATAACTATGCAGCCAGCCGAAAAGTCCAACCGCCCTCTCGCCCATTCAACTATATTTTCAATACAACCTTTCACCTTTTACTTTTGCCACCTTAAATCCTATACCCGTTAATTTCCCAGCAACGGCTTTCTCCGCTGAGTTTTGTTTTAATTTATCCTCTGTGCCCTCTGTGTCCTCTGTGGCTAATATTATTCTTGTATTTTGAAATTCCCTTCGCACAGGGTAAGTCTTGCGGAGATTATCAAAAAACTCACCCCTTTTTTCTCGTGGCTCACTCAAAATCTGTCTCAAATTTGAGCCATCTCTGCTAATATCATAAATCTTCTCAACCGTTTGCCGCACCACATCCTGCTCGGTCCCAGCCTTCGCCTCCACCCCAAACTGCGGCACAGCAGGCTCAGGCAGAAAGTCTTCAACGCAGTATTTTGCCTGCAGCCCAAAATACTTACAGGCCGCTTCATAAATCATAATCATACCTGTAATTTTACCGTCCAGCGAATAGCCCGCAATGTGCGGCGTGCCGATATCAACCATCTCCAAAAGCTCGGTATCGATATTCGGCTCATTTTCCCAGACATCGAGCACTACGGCTCCAAACTTGCCCGACCCGATAGCCGCCTTCAAAGCCTCTGTGTCTACTACGCCACCGCGCGACGTATTCAAAAACACACAGCCTACCTTCAACGATTTGAAAAACTTTTCATCAGCTAAATGAAAAGTCTTATCAATCCCTTCAAAAGTCAACGGCGTATGAAGCGTGACAAAATCGCAATCGTAAAGCTGCTCTATCGGCAGATATTTTGCGTCACCTGTCTGCCTTCGCAACGGCGGGTCATTGAGGTAAATCTTCATACCAAGAGCAACAGCTTTTTTAGCCATCCTGCTGCCCACGTTGCCCACACCTATGATACCTATTGATTTGCCCTGCAAGTCATAGCTTTTCTTTTGCGCCACGTTAAGCAACGCAGCAATAACATACTCAGCCGCGGAGTTCGCGTTCGAGCCCGGTGCCGAAGCAAAACCAACATTGTTTTTCGCAAGATATTCGGTGTCCACGTGGTCAAAGCCAATCGTAGCAGTAGCTACGAAACGAACCTTACTGTTGGCCAACAATTCCGAATCCACTGGAGTAACACTGCGAACCAGCAGGATATCCGCTTCACGGACAATGCCTGCCGTCATCTCCCTGCCGGGAACAACCTCAACCTCACCAATGGAAGAGAAGCATTCAGCCACAAACGGGATATTTCTATCTGCGATTATCTTCACAGCCATCTCCTACTAAGCAGGCCGTATTGACCCCAGAATTCACAAATTTCGCCTATTTTAGCTAAACAGGCATCAATTGCACGCTCTTTCCCCGTTGCCCTGAGCCCACGCACCGCTTCCGCCGAGGCTTCGGCAGCCCAGCCCGACGACACCGAGGCCATAGCCACGGCAAATAAACTCTATCATAAATTAAACATCGCAACCTTTGTGCCGCAATCGCGACAACAGCAATCCATTCTGTACGGCCGCTTTGAACCCGCACTTAGCAAATTTCGCTCATTATCGACAATCGCATACACTTCTGCTTTTTTCAGCTATCTCTCTTATTTTTTTAACCGGCCCCGGCCGCCTGAACTTAAACGCCTGCTACCGTTGACTTTATCAGAAAAAAACTTGACAAGATGAAGCGTTTCAGGTATATTTATCGGGTGTTGCCCTTCCGCCGTTAGCCATACGGTAAAGGAGGAGGGCTTCTAAACCGATAACATTGAAAAACGGAGAGACAGAAATATGCTTACAAAAAACGCTTTAACCAGCATACTATTATGTATGTCATTGTATTTGGCCTCTTGCACATCACAAGTACCGGTTGCTACGAATTACCCATATACGCAGCAGCAAAAAATGCAGGCCCCACATCACTGGAATATATTAGCCGCCGACGTCGTCAATCAATTGGAACAAAATCCGAAATTCTCAAAAGACATACCCCTGGCTGTTTACCCCAAGTTCTATTTCCAGGACAAGGAAAACCCGGTCTTCTGGACCACTGAACAGCCCCTGACCCAGGCAGATGAGTCGGATCGTCTTGCAACCATACCATTCAAACGGGCGTACCAAAACTACCTGATTGCGCAGTTACTCGATGCCGGCTACAATATAACTGACGACCCCGCAGCCGCCCAGCTTCTAATGACTTTTGACATCCAGTTAGTAAAACACAATGAGCGCCGAGTGCGCAGCCCTCATATTATCAGTCAATTGCGCAGAATCGTGGCCGGGGCCGCTGATGGAGCCTATGCCGGCGTCAAAGCCGGCAACTATGAAGTCATAATCACAACATCTATCAAAAGTGGCCACACCTATATAATGTGCCATACAGGCACTTACTATATTAATGACCCGCCATGGGACAGCAACTACGCAATACAGGGTAAGGTTATGGAGGTTGTTGATAAATGATTAAATTCCTCAAATTGACACTTGCGGTCTTGGCCTGTGGGATGCTTATCGGCTGCAACGAAAGTCAAAAAGACCCACACGCAAATGAAAGCTTATATGACTCTGAAGACCCGTATGAGAGTTCCGATGTACGCAAGGCCAGAGACCAGGCCAAGATAGAAAGCATCAAAAAGCGGTCTGAGATCGAGATCGCCCAATTGGAAGTCGCTTTGAGCGCCGCCGAGAATAACGTACAACTCTCGGACAAAGATGCGGATATTATGAAAGCCAATTACGCCGCTGTAGATGCCCTGCTCACCAAGTTATCCGTCGAACTACCAAAAGACAGCCCCATTCTCGTGGCAAGCTTTGTTAATCTCGATGACTTGAACGAGTCTTCGACATTCGGAAGGGTGCTATCCGAACAAGTTGCCTCACGATTCAAGCAAGAAGGCTACACCACCATAGAAATGAAGTTACGGACAACTGTTTTCATAAAGGAAGGTTCAGGAGAATTTCTGCTTTCCCGGGAACTGTCAAAAATCAGCACTAAACATCATGCCCAGGCCGTCGTCGTTGGCAGCTACGCCGCCGCGCGAGACAGGGTTTATCTTACTGTACGGGTTGTAAATGTCACAGACTCTCGAATTCTAAGCTCACACGACTATGACATACCGATGAGCCGTGACGTCTTCAAAATGCTGCTGAAGGGCAAAGACAACATAGATTGGTTATAAAAAAAACGTCCGCCCTATATTACAGACCAAATCCTGCGACCTTCGTCCCGCAGTCCGGACAACACGAATTGACTATGTGATTGCCGGCAATTCTATACCCAACACGTTCGATTAGCATCTTACCGCAATTATAGCAAAAGGTGCTCTCCGACTTTGACCCCGGCACATTGCCGAGATAAATATAATGCAGTCCAGCTTCCTTGCCTATCTGCTCCGCACGCTCAAGACTGCTAATCGGCGTCGGAACAGAATCCATATACTTATACTGCGGATGAAACCGGCTGATATGCCAGGGGACATCAGCCCCAGCCTTATTAACAATAAAATCAACAAGCCTCTTTAATTCGTCGTCGGAATCGTTTTCGCCCGGAACAAGTAAAGTAGTAATCTCAAGCCAAATGTTTGTTTCCTTCGCTATGTAGCTAATAGAATCGAGTACCGGTTGAAGTCGTCCCCTACACAACCGCTTGTAATAATCCTCACTGAACGATTTTAGGTCAACATTTATACCGTCGAGCCATTCAGCGGCAAAATCAATCGCTTCTTTTGTCATAAAACCGTTACTAACAAAGACATTTGTCAGGCCCCGCTCCTTCGCCAGCCGCCCACAATCGTTGCACAGCTCCATAAAAATAGTCGGCTCGGTGTACGTATAGGCAATGCCGGCACAATCGTAGCCAACAGCAGCTTGAACTATTTTCTCAGGAGCAATTGCCTGCCCGTCAATTCGCCCATCCTCAATAGCTGCCTGGCTTATCTGCCAGTTCTGGCAAAATTCACAGCGAAAATTGCAGCCCATCGTAGCGATTGAGAAACTGCTCGTCCCCGGCTGAAAATGGAACAAAGGCTTCTTCTCAATCGGGTCAGGATTAGCCGAACAAACCTTGTCATAGCTCAACGAGTACAACACGCCCTCTATGTTCTTGCGAACGCAACACCTGCCTAATTTATCCTCATCAATCAAGCATCGCCAGTTGCACAGCTTGCACCGAACCTTCTTACCCTCACCGGCCTCCCAAAGTACCGCCTGCTTAAGATTTGTTTCTTCAATTGCCATAATTATGTTTATTCCCACTTCTTGTCATTCTGAGCGGAGCGAAGAATCTCCCTTCGATTCATAATTCCTTGTTGACTGCCGAAGGTTCGCCTCCGGCGAATTCGACATTCTTTCCAGTCATTCCTGCGAAAGCAGGAATCCACTTTATTGTCATCTTGTGCGCGCCGAAGAATCTCAGACCAAATTGTAAATCGTAAACAGTAAATTGTAAATCACCATGCCTCCCACAACGCACCCCGCTTAACATTTTCTGACCCATTGCCATAATGCAACATTTTTTCTCTCATTCCCGCTACTGATTGTCATTCCCACTGCTGTTTGTCATTCTGAACGAAGTGAAGAATCTATTTTTCCACGTCATTCCCGCGCAGGCGGGAATCCATTTCTTCCCCTCAGAATACCAAAAAATTACCCCCGCCAATTTCTCCATTCACGATAACCCGAAATCATCAGGCAGCGCATTCTATTACTACTCAAAATCACGAGGCAGAAACTGTGCCCGGGAAATGGTCGTGCTTGCCCGCAAAACCGCAAGGTCGTCTTCACTAACCTGACCGTGTATAAACTGCTGAACCGTAGGATGGGGATGATTGCGTATATGGTCGGCATCGCCGTCGGCGATAACCTTGCCGTTATGCAGCATAATGATACGGTCAGCTATCTTATACGCGCTGGTCATATCGTGCGTTACCACAACTGTCGTAACGCCAAGTTCTCTCCGCAACTTCAAAATAAGCTCGTTGATAATGTCCGCCCGAATAGGGTCCAGCCCGGTCGTCGGCTCATCATACAGAATCACTTCCGGGTCTAACGCTATCGCTCTTGCCAACGCCACTCGTTTGCGCTGTCCACCCGAAAGATTCGCAGGATAAAACCGTTGAAAACCGTCAAGACCAACCATCGCCAGTTTGGTCTTTATAACCTCAGCAATCCAATCCGCCTCACTTAACTTACAATGCTGTCTTATTGGAAACATTATATTTTCAGCAACGCTGAGACTATCAAACAGTGCCCCTCCCTGGAAAAGAAAGCCGTAATGTATTCGCACCTTATTCAGTTCACTTTCCGCCAGATTGTCAATTCGCCGGTCCTTAAAATAAACCTCACCTGCACTCGGCCGCAGAAGTACTATCAAATGCTTTATCAAAACAGTCTTTCCGCACCCACTGGGACCAATCACTACTGTGGTCTTGCCCTTCTCTATGCTTAGAGAAACATTATCGAGAACAACATTGTGCCCGAATGTTTTCGTAACATTCTTAAGGATAAGCAGCCCGTCGCCGCTAACCTCGCTCTCGTTTTTCTCGTTGCTCTTTCCCACCTGACACTCTTGCTCATACCATAGCGTCACAGCAGACTTTTGACCGGCCACAACGTACTGTAAATCGCCTTGAAAACAATTGTCAGGGCCAAATTAATCGCCAATATCGCAATAAAACTTGACACAAACGCCTCCGTACACGCCTGACCAACGCCGTGAGCGCCTTCCCTGCACGTAAATCCCTTATAGCAACTAATAATCGCAATAGCTACCCCGAAGAAAAATCCTTTTGCCACCCCGATCGATACGTCCCACAATTCCACCGCCGACGCACTGAAACTCCAGTACGCCTGGCTGTTAATCCCCTTTAGTGTAACGCTCACAAAATACCCGCCGAGAACACCCAACAAATCCGCATAAATTATCAGAGCCGGAGTAAGTAGAAGGCACGCCAAAATCCGTGGGGCAACCAGATGCCGTATCGGGTCTGTCCCCATACTTCTGACCGCATCAATCTGTTCGGTAACGTTCATCGTGCCCAATTCAGCCGTCAGGGCACCACCAACACGTCCTGCCAGCATAACCGCTGCCAGCACAGGTCCTAACTCGCTCACCACCGAAAGCCCGATTAATTGGCCCATCCGCTCTTCCAGACCCATCATCGCAAGCTGATTGTACGCCTGAATAGCCAACGTCATTCCCACAAATGCGCCTGTTATCATAACCACCGGCACACTGCGAACACCAATGATGTGCATCTGGGTCCATATCAACGGATACGTCCGCCCGCTGACCAGGCTCCGTGCGCACGCAATAATCGACTGCCAGGCAAACCTCCCAAACCGCCCTATGTCGCCTATGTTTGTTACTGTTTTAGCTCCGACCACCTCAATCATAATATGTCACTCCACAAATCATTGGCATTCCCAGCGAAGTGAGAATCCTATTTTTTTCATTATGACTTCTACTCACTATCCACAACACGCTATACCTTATACCTCATTAATCGCAAAAAATCAAGCTTTACGGCATTGCCCCAAAGACCTTGCAATAATGCTGTTTCGAGCCAACTGATAACGAATATCGGCTCATTGAAAGCCGTTCATTAGATTGTTATTCATCATCCTAAATCCTCTGTTCTACATTTAATTTTCGCCCCGTCTTACGGCCCCAGAAAAAAATAGTTGACCTATTACGTGACATATTATATTATAAGTTGGCAAACAATACCAACAAGTTAAGACCCAACGCTCTGGGAGGATTTTATCATGATTGCCCGATGTCCACATTGCGGCAAAAAATTGAAAATCAACGATAAGCTTACGGGAAAGCGTGGCGCCTGCCCAGCCTGCAAGAAGCCATTTGCAATTCCCCCAGTACCCGCCAAACCACCTCAAGGTCAGAAACCGGCTAAAACACCGCCGCCTCCACCAGCACCGCTTTCCCAGTCAGCTAACATTGCGCAACCTGCACCACCGACAACTCCCCCCAAAGCAACCGATTCATACCAGCAATCCCAGACGCTGCTTGAGCTCAAAGCCAAACTTAAGCAGTTGCAGGAACTCAAAAATGAGGGACTGATATCCAACGGCGACTTTGAGACAAAGAAAAAGGAAATCTTAGATAAGATTATGGAGGTTTAGACCTTTCGGCAACTGCTTGGCGCAATTAATCTTCGAAAGAAAGCACCTGAATGTTCTAATTGCCTTTACAAAACCCTTGTGATGGCTCAGCAAATCCTACTTTCAGTGGAGTTTCAAAATGGAAGAAAGTAAAGCCGTTTGGTACCTACCGGGTGAAGGCGACCAACCAACAGAACCGTTTACCACTGACCAAGTCCTGGAGAAGTGTCGTACAGGTCAATTACACGGGGCCACACTTTGCTGGCAGCAAGGAATGCCTCACTGGAGGCCGCTGGCAGAAGTCGAGCCGTTTCGCGAAGCCCTGCCCCCTAAAATTGCGAACACCACTCACGTGGCCGATGTCGCCAAACGCGGAATGAAAGAGATTGGAAAGGCATTTGGCAAAGCAATGAGCACCGCCAGGAAAAAGGCTAAAATAACCTCACTAAAGCTTTCCATCAGCCAACACGAAAAACGTAAACGTCAAATCCTCTATGAGCTGGGTAAGCTCCTATATGAAAGCGGCAACGAGCTGCTGTCACAATCTCCATACGCCGAAAAAGTCCAGCTTGCAAAAACCCAGGAACAAACAATACTACAACTCCACCAACAAATAGACGACCTCGAAAAGCCCAAACCAGCCCAACACGAAAAGGTCCCTGACCCGGATAAAGCAGATGAGTAATCCTACATCTCAATACCTGAAGGAGACACTAAATGAACGAAAACAAAGCTCTTTGGTACCTACCGGGCGAAGGCGACCAGCCAACACATCCTTACAACACTGAACAAATAGCATAGCCCTGAGCGAATATTGAGCCCCCAACAGGCCGCTTCTAAGAATGAATAGCAGGTTAATAGGGCCTCCAAATATGCCGATATCTATATAACTTGGCTGAAAACGCAATTATAGCTGACTCCTAAAATAACAGACGAAAAAATTGATTATTGATAATAGTTTGCCGCCGGCATATAATAGCTATGATTATAAAAGGAAAAATTAATACTATATTTTTTGGAGGTCTATAATTATGTTACTTAATATCTTCAGAGCCATCTTTATTATCATCGTTTTAGCAGCTTTGTTTTTTAAAATCAGTGACCCAGATATCTCCGCCGACAAAACGAGTTTTCACGTAATCCTCTGGAGTGGGCTGGGATTGGCACTTATTGCTCTTATCATAGACATTTTCACGCCGAAAAAGTCTCTGGCGGCACTGGCAGGTGTGTTTTTTGGGCTTTTAGTGGGTATATTCATCAGTTGGGCGCTGGCACCGGTGGTAGACTTGATTAATACCATTTACAAATTAGGCTTAAGCTCGATCGCCATTCAAGGAATCAAATTGTTGATGGGGATATGTATTTGTTATCTCGTCATCAGTATAGTGATTCAGACCAAGGACGATGTGCGCTTTATGATTCCTTATGTCGAATTTGCCAAGCAAACAAAAGGTGCTCGCCCCTTGATCTTGGATACGTCGGCAATCGTTGACGGGCGAATTGCAGACCTCTATCAGAGTAAACTATTTGATGCCCCATTGATTGTTCCACGTTTTGTTCTCAATGAGCTGCAACTGATTGCCGACTCAGCCGACAAGCTCAAACGCAACCGCGGAAGACGCGGACTTGATATACTTAACAGGATGCAAACCGATTCGAACATCGACATAGAGATCGATGACACTACCATCCCGGACGTCGAAGAGGTTAAAGGCGTAGACCAAAAACTGGTGCTTTTTACCAAGAACTGCAATGGGCGACTCGCAACAACTGACTACAACCTCAGCAAGGTCGCACAGGTGCGCCAGGTCGACGTAATGAATATAAACGATTTGGCCAATTCGCTAAAGGCAATTGCTTTGCCGGGTGAGACTATGGAAGTACGAATCATTAAACCCGGCGAAGAACCGCAACAGGGTATCGGTTACCTCCCTGACGGTACAATGATTGTTGTTGAGGACGCCCGCAACAAGATCGGCCGAGAAGTCCTCATCAGTGTAACAAGCTCCCTGCAGACATCTGCCGGGAAAATGATTTTCGGCAAATTCGAAGGTTATGCAGAAAAAAGGGACAATAACAAAAGTCAACCATCGAATAAAAGGCTCAGTCAAATAGACAACGCTTAGAAAACCGCCAAACAAACTATTTGGATTTGAAGCAGCATCTGGTTAGCAGCGCGAGCGCCGCTATGTTGCCCACGCCGAATACCGGCCAATGGAAATGCGATTCAAAATCTGACTCCCTGATGTGCAGGCCCGCTATAAAGAAACAAACAATTACGACCACAGCAGCAATGAAAAAACAAAGCCATTCTATCACTGTTATTCTTAACGGCACACCACAACTGCCGCGATAAAGTATTACTATAGCAAACACAAGCAATATAACTGAGACAACCACCGGCGCCAGTACCGGCGAAGCCCAAATCATTGGCATTAGAAATAGGATGTCCCAGTCCATAACTGAGTCGGGCCAGCCGATAAGAATCTTGAGCCAGATGTAGTAAAACATATCCCAGACCCCGAAGATTACCATAAAATAAGCAAATCGCTGCTGAAGATTTCGACCCGCAAGACACGCAGCCGTTAATATCAAAACCAGCGTGGCAGCTTCTCTGCCGATTTCTGTTAACAGAAAACTCCAGTTTTCGCTGATGGGAAAATCACGCAAGGGAAACGTAAAACCATCAGGATGAAAAATTTCTCGCAAATAAACAACCACCGCAGCTTCGATGTATGCAAAAGCGATGCCGAGAATAACAACGACACAGAATCGTTTGAGCATCGTTTTCAGAGGTTCGCCGGGTATAGCTGCTATTCCTTCTTGTACGCACATGTCGTTACAGTTTGTTTAACTGTCTTAGCAGTTCCGCAATGATTTTGCCTTCAGGGACAATTGACACCCTTCGGCCGTGGCGATAGAGGTAGGCTTTATTTCTCCCGGCGCAGACGGCCAGGTCCGCATCCGCAGCTTCACCGGGACCGTTAACAACGCAGCCCATTACCGCAACACGCACTGGTTTATCAACATTGGCCAACGCCTTTTTAACTCGGCCGGCCAGCTTCACCACATCAATGTCAGCCCGGCCACACGTCGGACAAACTATCAACTTCGGCTTTGAGCCCTTGTACAAGCCCAGACCAAGCAAAATCTGTTTCGCAATTTCGGCCTCTAAAACCGGGTCACCGGCCGCACTTACCCTGATGGTGTCACCAATACCTTCTGCAAGCAGTGTGCCCAGCCCAATAGCTGAAGGTATCTGGGCATCTTCGGGCAGGCCTGCGTGTGTTAAGCCGAGGTGAATCGGATAGTCGAAGACTTTAGCGATACGCCGGTTGACCTCGATCGTTCTCAGAGGATCGCTGCTTTTTGCGCTAAGGACCAACTGGTCAAAATTGCGACTTTCAAACAACCGCACATATTTCTTAATCTCCCTTAGCATCAAAGCTGTTCGCTTTTGCAAGCCAATATCTTGCCTGCTCAGGTCACGGATGCTTGCTTCGTTCACACCAATCCGGACTGCGACTCCGTGCATCTTGGCTGCGTCTATTATTCGGTTGATACTTTCTCGACCCTTTATGTTGCCGGGGTTAAGTCTTACTTTCGCAGCACCCGATTCTATTGCCTCAATAGCTCGCTTGGGATTGAAGTGAACATCCGCGATTAACGGCACAGACACCTTTTGAACAATCTTCGCAAAAGCAGCAGTATCCGCCCGCCTGGGGACAGCAATTCGGACCAACCGGCAGCCGGCCAGGACAAGCCGTTTTATCTGCTTTACGCAACCAGCAACATCAACGGTCGGCACCTTCGTCATAGACTGGATAACTATGGGAGCAGAAGAGCCGATTCTTACCGAGCCGACTTTAACCATGCGCGTCTTTCTTCTTTTAATCATATCAAAATTGTAGCTTGTTTTATAAGTCCGAGCAAATTAAAATACCCCCAACCTAAATGTTGATTATTCATGATTATTGGTGGTTGCAATGGTATCAATGCTCATATATATTGCTGTGGTATTGTTTATTGCCTATTGCGGTTATGGGCTGACACTCTACTTTATGCAGCCCACGTTTTTGTACAGCCCCGTGCGAAAAGTTACACACACACCGGACGAATTGGGACTGGATTTTGAAAGCGTAGTCTTCAAAAGTCCCGACGGCCTGAAACTGACCGCCTGGTATGTCCCTGCCACGTTAGAAGTCAGGACCAAAGCTGCGTCAGTCCAACCTGGTGATTCTCTTCCAACGGGACCCGCAGAAAATCCGAAGCTGACGGTTCTCTTCTGCCACGGCAACGGAGGCAATATGATGCACCGTTTGGATAGTATAAACTTCTTCTACAATCTCGGATTGAATTGCTTTATTTTCGACTACCAAGGTTACGGCAAAAGCCACGGCAAACCCAGCGAAGACGGGACATATCTCGATGCCCAGGCCGCGTACAATTGGCTCACAGAAGAAAAAAAAGTGCCGCCGGATAAAATTATTGTCTTTGGCAGGTCCCTGGGAGGAAGTATCGCGGCAAAATTGACAACCAAAGTCCAGGCAAAAGCATTGATTATTGAAAGCACTTTCACATCGTACGTTGACATTGGCACTAAATTCTACCCCTATATGCCCGTACGATGGTTTGCAAGTTTCAGCTACAACACAATCGATCACATCAAGGATGTTCATTGTCCTGTCATGATAATTCACAGCAGGAATGATGAAATTGTTCCGTTTGAGTTCGGCCTTCAGTTGCACCAAGCCGCAAATGAGCCAAAAGAGTTTATCGAAATTTTTGGCAGCCACAACGATGGCTTTCTGGTATCCGGCGAAACCTACAAAAACGCCTGGACAAACTGGCTAAAATTCCTGCAAGAATATGAAAGCCGGGTGGGCCGCGCCTCATAACAATACATACGTACTGTCCGCACTTGTCAAATTAAGTGCTGCCGCCGGTTACCCGATATAACAAACACCTTGTTTTTGGTGCAGGTGTCCCACTGAGGATGGGTTTTGTTTAAGTCCCGCAATATACACCTCAGAGCCCCTGCGACCTCGAAATGTGATGTAATTAATGGCTGAGAATCTACCTATAACACTGTTGGGTGAGTCTGACAGGGCCGAAGACAGTTGCGTTGACAGCCCAGCAATTATCGGTCTTCAACTTGATATTTTGGGTGAGCCCATACATTTTCGTATTAGTGCTGCACAGAGACAGGCAAGGTTGGCAGACATTGTACCGGCAGCACGCACGCTTTCCACAAAATTGGCCTTGGCCGTCTTGGAAAAACTTCGCAAACAGCAAAAGTTCGTCCCTTGCCGCAAAGGCTGCTCGGCGTGTTGTAACTACCTGATTCCATTGTCAGTACCAGAGGTCTTTCGAATGAGAGAGGAACTGTTGGCAATGCCGGCAAACCAAAGCAAAGCTCTATTGAAATCCTGTCTTGACGCATCAAGAAAGATTCTCGACGACAGGCCTAAAAGCTATGGCACCCATATACCGAAAACCACAAACGGCACAACTCAAGTAAGCCAACTCAGCAGCTGGTACGCCGGACTTCAATTGCCTTGTCCATTTTTATCCGGCAGACTGTGCACAATATATCAGAAAAGGCCGACTGCCTGCCGCGAACACATTGTAACCGGCTCAGCATTACTGTGTGAAACTGAAGGGCCGGATAAATCGCAGGTAGTGCCAATGCCCGTAAGTGTTCTCGAGGCCCTTGCTCAGTTGGCCGGCGACCTTGAGGGTACCAGCATGGAGGCGGTGATGCTACCCCTGGCATTGCCCTGGGCAGAAGAAAACTTAGCTCGCCACCACTGGACATGGCCCACAGTTATGATGGTCCAGCGATTTGTCGAAATCATAAAAGAGATGGCTTCCAAAAACTCCGCAGCAACTGTTGCTTCCGCTTAAGCATACAAGCGGTGCTTCTTAAAAAACTGAAAGTACCAAAATATCAGGCTATAAAATTGCCTTAGAGTTTTCTTACTAATCCTACCACAACGGCTTCTATTCGGCAGTTATCTGAATAAATGGGCTCAAAATCGTCATTAGCCGCCTGGAGCCGTACCCGACCATTTTCTCTGTAGAACCTTTTCAGCGTCGCATCTTCATTGTCAACGATAGCAACAACTAATTGGCCGTTATTAGCCACACAACTGCGACGGCAAATTACATAATCGCCTTCACAGATATCATCGCCGACCATACTGTCACCCGTCACCTCAAGAGCAAATATGTCATCACCGCCGCCAAAGTACCTGTTCAGGGACAGCTGCTCTCTGTTTTCTATGGCTTCTATGGGCGACCCCGCTGCCACTCTGCCCACAAGCGCTATTCCTGTTGGCCGTTCAGAAAGCGACTCTGAGTTGCGCTCGGCAATCTGCCTAAGCAGTTCGTGCGCTTTTGAAGCCAGTTTCAAAGAGCGAGCCTTGCCCGGACAGGCTGAAACCAGACCTTTTTTTCGCAGCTCGCCGATATGCTCGAATGCCGTACTTCGGCTTACGCCTATTTCGCCCGCCAGCTCCCCAATCGTCGGCGAATAACATCGGCTCGCCTTGAAACCGGCGACCGCTCTCAATAATTGCAGTTGCCGTGGCGTAAGCCCATTCGTCGCCTTTGTTGTTTTCAATTCCATATGGTACTCTCTCCTCTTCGGTAAATGTCTTGTCCGGGACACGGCGACCACTCGGCCCTACCCCTGAAGGTACGTTAAGCTCCGAGCCAAGTGCTGCGGTTATTATTTCGCTCACCAACTTCAGCAACTTACGCACGCGGCTCGAAGAACGCTGAGGCGACACCCCAAATCGTGGCGGCCAATCAGAAACAAAATCGCCACCAGGCCCAAACCTGCACACAGGCTCAACTTGTCTATTCACACGACTGTCAGTTTTTTTCCCAATTCTGTCCATCTGCAATTGTCCGCTGGCAGAACACGAAATCCCTGCAACAAACATCTCTATCGGTTACTCACAAACGAAAACCCTAACAAAAACCGAACAAAAATCGGCAAATTGAAACGTTTTTTTGCCCCTCAAATCCCATTGTTGGCAGCCACGATAATATGGGACGGTAAGAACCACTCGAAAACTTCTTGCGACATCCGCCACACCGGTGATATACTATAAAACAGATGTTGACGAATGTAACCATAGCCGGTCTTTTGCGACCCAGTGATAAAGAGCTCGCCGGATTCTACGACGTCGCTCTGATTATTGGCGGCTCGTTACTCATTGCCTTCTGTACCCAGTTCAAAATATGGCTGCCCAATAACCCTGTTCCCGTCACCGGGCAAACCTTCGCCGTGTTGATGATAGGGGCGTTGTTTGGCGCGCGCCGTGGTTGCTTGACCGTGTTCGCCTATATAACGGCGGGAATACTTGGACTGCCCGTATTTGCACTGGGAGGAGGCCTTGCGGTACTGAAAGGATTCACAGGTGGATATCTGGTCGGTTTCGCCGCCGCCGCCTATATCGTAGGCCTGTTGGCAGAAAAAGGATGGCACAGGCGAGTTTCAACAACCATTCTGGCGATGATTCTCGGAAACATTGTGATTTATGCCTTTGGCCTGCTTTGGTTATCTTGCCTGCCAGGTATCAACAACCTATTGCGCACGGGACTATATCCCTTCATCATTGGCGATTTATTGAAAATAGCTCTCGCTGCAGCACTTCTACCCTCCGCCTGGAAACTGCTCAATATGCTAAACCTGACAGTAAAAAAGAAATAAATAACAGCCAATAGCCCCCAAGCCCATTATTGTTGCCTTCAATCAGCCCAAACACAATCCTCAGTCTTTCAAAAAAGCTGCAGGTAGCGAGTCAATTATATCCGTTGCCATCAGACTGACCTGACCGGTTTTTTCCGCTGCGATATCACCAGCCAAACCGTGAATATAAACACCTAAAACTCCTGCATCGAAATTAGTCAAGCCCTGCCCGATAAGTGCAGTTATCACACCCGTTAATACATCGCCAGAGCCCGCTGTCGCCATTCCAGCATTGCCCGTTTGGTTAATATAAACTTTTTCCCCGTCGCTAATAACTGTCCCCGCCCCTTTCAAAACCACGATGCTCTTAGTCCGCTGCGCTAACTGCCCCGCCTGTTGCTGACGGTCAAACGGCAGCTGCTCCCTGAACACGCTCGACCATAATCTTTTTATCTCGCCGGGATGAGGAGTCAAAATCAGATTCGCTTTCAACTTTGTGGGCCAGTCCTTTATCCTGCTCAGGTTATTCAGCCCATCAGCGTCTACAACTAAAGGCAGGTGCTCTTGTTCGAGGAGCATTTCAAGGATTGTTCGCAGCCCCTGGCTGATACCAATCCCCGGCCCGAACGCCAAAACATCGTTTTCGCCAACGGCGTCAACGATGGTGCTTATTGCCTTTGCCGATATTCGGCCGGCGCTGTCTTCCGCCAAAGAAATCGTAGTAAAGGATGGCTCTATTGAAGCAACTATTGGCAAAATACTTTTAGGAGTTGCTACTCTGACAAGTCCGGCACCACCTCGCAAGGCAGACCGGCCTGCAAGTGCAGCAGCACCGCTCATACCAACACTGCCCGCTATTATACGGACCTTGCCGAAATCGCCCTTGTGCGCGTCAACGGCCCTCGGGTTCAATTTTGGAATACGCTCTATTATTTCCATCTTTTCTTCAACTACTCTCGTGCTGCTCTATTTTTCTACTTATCAACGCCGCCGTTACACCTGCCCCGAACCCATTGTCGATATTAACAACAGCCACACCCGCCGCACAGCTATTCAGCATCGTCAAAAGCGCCGACAAACCTTGGAAGCTCGCACCCGTCCCGATGCTGGTCGGCACCCCAATCACCGGACAACTCACCAGCCCCCCTACCACCCTTGCTACCGCCCCTTCCACCCCCGCCACAACAATAATCACGTTGGCGTTCTGCAGCTTTGGCAAATGCCCCAACAATCTGTGCAGCCCGGCCACCCCCACATCGCAAATCAGCTCCATCCGCTGACCCATAATCTCCGCCGTTACCTTCGCCTCTGCCGCAACAGGCAAATCCGCAGTCCCGGCAGTCACAATCGGAACGACAGTTTTAGAAGGCGCAATCTTTTTCTGCTCTAAGACAATCGCCTTCGCTAATTTCTCGTACCGGGCCTGCGGAAATGTTTTTGTCTTAGCCAGCGCCTCGAAAACATCCTCTTCGGCTCGCGTAGCCAAAACATTACCGCCCTTCTCGGCCAGACTCGCGAAGATTTTAATTATTTGTTCTGTAGTCTTGCCGGGACAGTAGATTACCTCCGGAAAGCCCCGGCGGATTTGGCGATGATGGTCTATCGTAGCAAAGCCCAAATCCTCAAACGGCAGATGCCGGAGCTGCTCAATTGCATCCTCAATACTAATCTCGCCGTCCTTGACCCGCTCTAACAATCTTTTTAATTGCTGCGCCTCCATACCTCACTTGCCTTTGGTTCTAAATCGCTTCTCACTTTCACCCCGTTGCTTTCGGCTCAAGAGTCATATCCGCAAAAAGTCCGGCCTTGAACTTGTAATACGCCAACGAAGCTACCATAACCGCATTGTCCGTGCAATATTGTTTTGGTGCCAC
>Ga0114919_10001770_pt1 | contig 17326 bp, 16 predicted proteins | sample BlataG_FD_88682 | JGI IMG/M metagenome (GOLD analysis project Ga0114919, IMG submission 88682) | Deep subsurface microbial communities from Black Sea to uncover new lineages of life (NeLLi) - Black_00105 metaG | ecosystem: Environmental > Aquatic > Marine > Oceanic > Sediment | place: Atlantic... | reverse complement strand
TTTTTCAAAAATTTCCTTGTCATGAGTTGCAAGAAAGCCACCAATGTTCACTAGACAATCTTTCTTCGCAGAATAAATACAACCATCAGAATAACTCATCATTTCTCTGAGAATATCAATAATAGGAATATCTTCATATCCTTTTTCTCTATCTTTAATAAAGTATGCATTTTCACTTGAACGCGTTGCGTCAAAAATGACCTTTAATTTATGCTCTTTATTAGCGAATTCATATACCTTCCTCAAGTTTTCCATTGAAACAGGTTGACCTCCAGCCATATTTACATCCATTTCAACGTTTATATATGCAATTTTTTCAGCTCCATATTCGTCAATCAATTTCTGCAATTTATTTAGATCAATGTTTCCTTTAAATGGATGTGTGTTTTCTGGATCATGCGCCTCATCAATGATTATGTCTGGCATAGTGCCACCAGGTAATTCTACATGCAATTTTGAAGTTGTAAAGTACATATTTCTTGGAACTAGCTGACCAGGCTTAATTAAATTTTTAGACATCAAATGCTCGGCACCTCTCCCTTGATGTGTGGGAACCATGTATTTATATCCTAAAACATCTTGAACTGCTTTTTCTAGGTTGTAAAAATTTTTACTTCCCGCATAAGCCTCATCTCCGAGCATCATTCCCGCCCATTGGTTATCAGACATTGCGGATGTTCCCGAATCTGTAAGTAAATCAATAAAAACATCTTCTGACAGAAGTAGAAAAGTATTAAATCCTGCTTCTCTTATTGCTTCTTGTCTTCTTTTCTCAGATGGTATCTTAACGGGCTCAACCACTTTAATTTTAAACGGTTCTACCGGTCCATGCAAAAGACATCAACCTTTTTTTTTAATATATTAATTCTGTGATTAATTAAATAAAAACCTTCTAATTGAAAAATATTACCACCTTAGCTTTCCCATTACCTGCCCATTTCTTAAAAATTAATACAATTCATGATTAGGTTTCATAATAGAGTCCTACAAACATATTTAATTGTTGAAAGGATTTTTTTGATATTTTAGGTTTTAAGTTTAAATAAAATAGATATTATATTGAATAAATTTGATATGAAATAAAAAAAAGAAAAAAATAAACTTATTAGCTTGAATTACTTACGGAACTCCATCAGCACAGCCAGGAATAGCCACTCCTGCCATAGACATATTAATTCCGTATGCAACCGCTAATAAGATTGCTAATGCAATAATGCTCTTCTTATTCATTTAAATAATCACCTTTTTGTTAGCTAGTGCAAATTTACTTTTGCACGCTATCCATTCTTAAAATTAGTATTTAAAGGTCTTTATTTTTTCAAAAAAAGAGTAAAATGAATTATGAATCATGAATATTTTCAAATAAAGAAATAATATACTTAACTTCGTCGTATCGCAAAATAAATTTTTGTATGTTTTGAGGAAAATCCGATATTAAAATTTCTTTATCTTCATTGATCCATTCAATGATTTGATTTACAATTGCTTTATATTTTTCCACTCGGCTACCATTCGTATTAACCTCTTTCATAATTTCTTTAGCTTCATCAATTTGTTTTAATAAAAGGCGTGATAGCGCAGCTAAAAAATAACTAAATCGTATATTGCGTGGTCGAATGGTTTTAAAACTTGCTGCTTTATAGTAATTTTTCGAAACCCTCTTAACCATTTCAGCAAATATTTCCGGACTAAAACGCTCACTATCGAAATTTGAATAAAATTTAAGACTTTCTAAAATAGACGTTGCTGCTGAATAGAATTCTTTTGTTTTTATTTTTTCTTTGGCGTATTTATTTAGTCCTTGAATAAGATAATTATATAGTTCAGTTCTATTAAAATCAATATCCTCTTTAAGAGTAAGATCATATGCATTCAAGAAATTTTCAAGACAATTCCGAACGTTATTTATATTTTGATAATTTAATGCTGCCTTGATGTATAATTCAAAAGCTTTTTGGTAATTACCTATTTGCCCAAACACCATTGCTGCATTATTATAATTTTCTGCTGCATCACTGTTCTTTTCTATTGAATGAAAAAAATTTCCAGCTAGGAAAAAACATGATGCACACTCAATCAGATTATTTTGAATTTCATTATAGCATAAAGCTGCTCCGCGATATAGGGTTGCTTTTTTATCTGCATCACTGGGCTCATTTCCTAGGGATTGTGCAATGCTTATATATGTACTCGCTTCTTTTTTTGCATAAGAGACATAGTTATCCGTATCATTAAGCATGAAATATAATTTTTTTATAATTTGGTAAAGTGCGGACAAATTTAGGTTGAGAATGTCCTTTTGCTCATATTTTAATGCCTCAGAAGCGAAATATTCAATTCCAACTAATACAATTTCTTTAGCCGAATTATAATCGCCTAACTCAGAAAAACAAGAAAATAATTGCTGATAGGTGTATTGAAGGATGTGGTAATAGCCGTGCTCCTTAGCAAGCTTAATTGCCATTTTGTTAAACTTAATTGCTTTCCTAAAATTTGAAATCCGGTTGTATAAATTCGCGATATTTTGAAATGTTCGAGCAACTGCTTCTAACTCATTGAATTCAAGACAAACATCGGCTTCATGATTTAGGAATTGGATAGCATAAAGGATATTTTCTTTCTCTTTCTTTGTATCCCTGAATATGTCTCGATATATATCTGCTTGTTTAATGTGTAATTCAGCAATTTCAAGAAATTTAGCTTGTTTTTTGCAAGTCTCTATTTGTTTATCCCAATATTTTATCGCATTCTTTAAGAGTTCTTTTGCAATATCTTGATCAATTTCTTCCAATAAATTTGCTGTAGATGATAAAATTTCTGCAGCTTCAAAAAAATCTCCCATTTCTGCAATCTTTTTGGCTTCAGTGGAGATAAATTTTATTAATTCTAAAATTAAGAATTTTTTATTTTCTTTATTTTCTGATGTTAAAATTTGATCGATAAACACTTGAATCTGATCTTCTACTTCTAAAGTGTCTTCCATATCTTTTTCAGAAATTTGAATCGTCCCGTAAGAAAACTGTAAATCTTAGTTAAAAGAAATTTTATATAACTAAAAAAGATTATCATTACCTTGATTTAACAATTTTTAAATTTTGAAACGAAAATTTTTTAAGGATAATATTTATATTAGATATTAGAAAAATAAAAAAAAAGTTTTAAAAATGGAACAAATTCCAGAAATTATTGAAACAGGTATATATACCTCATTTAAAGTAGAAAAACAATTAACAGTCGCATCTCTCCTAAAAGACTTAAACCTAGAAAGTAAATTTTTTGGTATATTAGTCAACGGCAAGAAAGCTGACAAAGAAACGATAATTAAAGCAACAGACGAAGTTATTATCCTCCCAAATATCGCCGGTGGCGCCTAAATATAAGTTATTTAATTTTTCTTCTTTTTAAGGTAATAAATAGTAGATATTAGGAAAATTTTTAATCACAGCACAAAATATATTTTTAACTCTTTTTTTCACTTCACTTCAATTCTTAATAAATCATAGGCTCCAATTGTATTTTCGAATACTTTTTTAGCTTCATTTATTAAAAGCTCAATAGATTTATCGTTATTATATCTTGAAGAGAAATGGAATAAAATTAGTTGTTTTACATTCATTTTTTTAGCCATTTCGGCAGCATCAATATTTGTTGAATGCTTTTTTTCCTTAGCAATATCATTAAGCGATTTGTCATATGTAGCTTCATGAATCAAGATATCAGAATCTTTACCTAACTCGATTAAGGATTCACAAGGTATAGTATCTGCTGAATATGTTATCTTTCTCCCAGGCTTTTTTGGTCCAACAATTCCTTCTTTTTCAGAATTATTATCTTTCCTTTAAATTTTATTTTTTCCCCATTATGTAATTTTTTCCAAAGATATCCTTCCGGTATATTAAGTTCCTTGGCTCTCTCCGGATTAAATTTACCAAATCTAGGTTTTTCTACAAATGAAAATGCATATGTTAGAACCGAATGTTTTACCATTGTAGATTTTATCATGTATCTTCTGTTTTCAAAAAGAATATTATCAATAATATCAATTTCTTCTTTTTTTATTTCAGAATTTAAACCATTATATCTTGTAATTTTTGAATTTTTTAAATCAATTTCATTTACTTCCAAATCGTATGGAGTAAATAATCCCAAAATTTTTTTATGTAAAAAAAGGTATAAAAATATTAATGGAGGCCCATAAATTTTGACAGGTGCATCTCTATCCTTTAGAGAAAAATTAAATAATAAACCCGGTAAGCCAATAACATGATCTCCGTGCATATGGGAAATAAAAATTGATAATGGGACATTAAATTTTAGTCCAGCTTGCTGAAATCTTCTCTGAATATCCTCACCACAATCAAATAGAATAATTTCAGAGCCGTATCTAATTCCAATCGCGGGCAGATTCCTATCTTTTACAGGAATAGCTCCACTTGAGCCAAGAATAATAAGTTCTAAATTCATTAGAATAACTTAAGTATTTTTTATTATAAAGAAGAAATTTTATTTATTTCTTAAATAGTTAATCTCGACCCTTTGCTGTTTTGTTTGCTTCTTAAGAGTTTCTATAATAGTGCGTAATTCTCTGATTCTAAGCTCTTGCTCCTTATCTATGTTCCCTTCTTGTATATCAATTTTTGGAGCTTTAAGGTGTTCTTGTAATTTAATGTACTCATTTTGTAAAGATGAATTTTTTTGCTCCATTGCATTTAATTGAGATTGAAGTTCTACTATTTTATTTTTATTTAAATATAATTCCTTAGTTAAATTGTTAATTTCATTAGTTTTGGCGGTTAAAACTTTGTCAACTTTTGAAGAATCAACGGTTTTAATCTTTGCTTCTAGATTCTTATTCTGTTTTAATAATTTATCTAATTCTTCTCCTTTTTTTTTTAATTCAGAATCCAATTTGGATACTTGATTTTGAAGTTTATTATCTTTTTTTGGGGATTGAAGTTGTTCTTCTAGCTTTTTTTGAAATTTACTATTTTTTATTTTGGATTTATTTAATTTATCTTGAAGTTCTTTTACAAGTCTGCTTAGAGGACCAGTTTCCATTCCTTTTTTTGGTTCTGTTCTTGAATCATTAATAGTTAATTTTAATTCTTTGATTTCTTCTTCTTTTTTCTCAAATTTTTCTTTCAAATCATTTAATTCTGTTTCTTTATTTTCAAGTTTAAGCTTTAATTGTGTAAATTCTTTTCCAAGATCGTCTTTACTTGGTTTTAATAATTCTATCTCGTCTTTACTTGGTCTTTCGCTCAATTGGTTTTTTAAACGGGTAATTAATAATCTTTGTTTGTTCAATTTGTTTGTTAAATCTTTTACAAGATTATGGACTGGTACTTCTTCCTCCTTAATCTCAATAATATGTCCCATTGCATTAGATCCTTTCTGTTTCTGCAATTGTAATTGTTGCTGAAGTTGTATTTTTTCTTTTCTAAGCAATCCCATATTATTTTTTAATTCTCTTAATTCTTTTTCTGTCTCTACTAATTTTAATTGGATTTTTTTACCATATGCACGTTTCATCCCTGCACTATTAATCAGGTCATTTAAATTTTTGAGTTCCTCTTCAAAACTTGAAATTGAATCTTCATTGATTTCTAAATTAGTTTTTAATTCGTCAATTTCTCTTTTTTTTAAATCTAATTCTTCTTTTAATTGCTCTACTTCAGCTTTAAGTTGTTCCAATAAAAAAACCTCTTTTTATCACTTTTTACCTTAATAAATTATAACTAATTTCAATAATAAAAAATTTTCCAAAATAGTTTCTTAATAAACTTCAAAATCCTTAATTGAAAATTGCTTTATCTTTTTACTCAAGGGTATTAAACTGAGGAAATTTAATATTAAGAAGATAGAAAGATATCCAATAAATATTAATAATGGTTCATAAATTGGTGGCAGAGTAACTCTTTCAAATAAAAAAATAATATTTATTATCATTGACAATCCTATAGAATAAGCAGATGATATAATTATAATAAAGAAGTTTTCTATGAATAAAATTCGCTTTAAAAATTTACTTTTTGCACCAATTGCCTTCATAATAATAAAGTCCTTAATCTTCTCATGTAAAGATACTTTTTGATAATTATATAATGAAAGGCATGAAATTGCTGAGAAAAGGATAATAAGAATTATCGGAATTATATTCAATGTCTTCAACATGAATAAGTTCTGATTAAAAACATCATTCATATTCAATGCAATAAACTCTTGACCTAATTCATTTTTAATTATTGTTTCCAGTTGATTTTCCAATGCATCAATTTCAGTTGAATTAGCTTGAATCAGAATAATATTAATATTATCTGTGGGTAAGCCCATTTCTTCATTTAACGTTTCTAAATCAAAATATGCTGTGAATCCATTATTAAAACTATCGATTAAAATTCCTTTTATGTGATATGAAGTGCCATTCCCTACTCTTAATTTCTGAATTAATGGAATAGAAAATGTATATCTTGCAAGAGAATCGCCTATTGTAATATTATCATAACCATCTTCATCTGTAAAAAATTCACCTTCAATTTCAAAATCTTGGCTCATCTCATTTGGATCAACTCCAATTAAAGGAATTGTGGCGTATCTATCTTCTCCTACATAGATATACTGCCCTTCAATAATTATTGAACTGTTAATTTCTTTTATTGTTGAAAAAGCAATTAATCTTTTATCTATTTTTTGAATACCTTCAATTGATTCAAATGAGGATAAAATACTACTATTAAATAAATAATTTGATTTGGTAAAGTTAATTGTTGATTCGTTGGTATCAATATCTAAATCAGAAAACTTTTGATACATTAAAGAATAATTATATACTACATCTCTATGACCGATTACAATTATGTTATTTCCTTGTGATTTAGCAATCCAATTTTCTGCTGATGAGGTCATCACAAAAACCCCAATCGTAAGTGTAAAAATAAGAGTCATTATCGCACCAAATAAAATTAAAAATCTCTTAAATTCACCTTTTCTTCTAATTATATTGGTAATAGCAATTTTAAGATTATATCCAAATCGAGAAAGCCATCTAGGGATTGATGTTAATGTCTTTTGTGCATCAAAATCATGTGGTATATCTTTCGAAAATATCCACTGAATCTTTTGTTGAGTGATTTTTCTTAATACATAACCACTAATGATATAAACGGCTAATAGAGTTAAGAAGAAAAAAATAGGGGTCCAAAAAAAATCTATATAAATATTTACTGAAAAATTAAGAAATATTAAAACTAAACTAGTTAATCCATAAGATAATATCCCTATAATGAATCCAATTAAAAAGCCAACGAGATAAATAATTAATGCTTCTTTCATATAAAAGCTATAAAGTTTCTCGCGTAAAGTTCCTAAAGATTTCATTATCGCAATATCTCTCTTTTTATACACAAATAAAGATGAGATTATAATAACTATAACTGTGCCGGCTATGATGAACACTAAAATTAAAATAAAGACGTTAAATTCATAGTAAATTTCACGGATGCTTGCTGTGAACAAATACCTATTATCATAGAATATATTAACTCCTAAAGAATTCCAAAAATATATGAAATAAACTACTAATGCTGAAACTGAAATAACTATGACTAAATTTGGAATAGTAGTTTCTTTTTTTCTTATTAAGTCCTTTATTGCAAAATCTAATGAAATTTAAAATCCCTCTATTTTGCTTATTTATAGTTTTTATTATCTTTTAAAATATCATGTATAATATCTTGCTTGATTATTTTCGAGTCTTTATAAGTTATTATTCTATCTGCATGTTTAATTAAAGCCTTGTCATGAGTTGCAACTATTAAAGTTTTTTTGCTTTCTTTTAGTTTTTTAAATAATTTTGCAATAAATTCTGCAGTCTCCATATCTAAATTAGCTGTTGGTTCATCTGCAATGATTATTGGAGGATCATTACCCAATGCCCGGGCAATTGCAACCCTTTGTTGTTCCCCTGCACTTAACTGGAATGGTAAATGTTCTTTTCTCTCTTCTAGCCTCATCTCTTCCAATAATTTAGTGGCTCTGTCCCTTCTTTCTTCTAAGGTCATTCCAGCTAACATCATAGGAAAAATAACATTTTCCTCAGCAGTTAGAGTTGATATAAGATTATAATTCTGAAAGATAAATCCAATATTTAAAATTCTGAAAAGTGCTAAGGATTCTTCAGACATATCAGTAATTTTTATCCCCGAATTATAAATTTCCCCCTCATCTACTGAATCTAATCCCCCAATTAAATTTAATAGGCTTGTTTTACCCGCTCCTGAAGGGCCTACAATTGTGACAAATTCTGATTCAAAAATCGATAGATTTACATGATCTACAGCTCTAACAATCCAATCTCCGATTACATACTCCTTTAGAACATTTTTTAAAATAATTATTGGATTTGTTTTAGTTTCAATCGATACTTCAGAATTTATGAAATTATTGTTTTTTTCCATATTTCTTAAAAAAAGAAAAACAGAATTAAAAATTTATTAAATATTTTTAAAATTTTCAAGCGAAATCATTCAGTTAACTTTTATCAATACGACTTCAGAAAAGCTTTTTTAGAATTTAAAATAATAAATAAATAATAGCTTTTTGTAGTAAATAATGAATTAAGTGTTGAATAAAATGGAATTTGAAAAATTAACCGAATTAGTTATAGAGCTTGAGGTTGACGACATAGAAGACGCTGTAAAAGAAGCATTGAATGAGGGTAAAACCGCAATGAGTATTTTAGATGCATTAACCAAAGGCATGGATAAAGTTGGAGAATTATATGAAAAAAAGGAATATTATCTTACAGAATTAGTACTTGCGGGTGAGACAATGAAAGAAGCATTTAAAATTCTTAAACCAAAATTAGAAGCCGAAGGTGGGGGGAAAGAAAAAATCAAAATAATTGTGGCTACTGTTCGTGGAGACAATCATGATATAGGAAAAAATATTCTATCATCTTTACTCTTAAGTGCTGGTTTTGAAGTGATAGATATTGGTATGGATGCTCCAGCAGAGAAAGTAGTTGAGGCAGTAAAAAAAACTAAGGCAAAAATTATCGGTCTTAGTAGTTTATTGACGATGACAGTTGAGGAAATTAAAAATGTTCATGAAGCACTTAAAAAAGCTGGTTTAAGAGATAAAGTTAAAATTATCGTTGGAGGAGCGCCATTAAATATGGAACTTGCCAAGAAACTGGGTGCTGATGATTTCGCCGATGATGCAGTTGAAGGAGTAAGAAGAATAAAACAATTAGCCAAAATAACTGTAGATATTAAATTATAATATCAAATCACAGATGACCCTACTATTTTTAATAAATTATTCGATAGGAAATGTGAGATTAAAACATGAAGGATCTAACACTTATTGAAAAACTTGGTTTTAGAGCCTCTGATAAAGTTGTTATATTCCATATTGATGATATTGGGTTTTCTCATGCTTCAAATGTAGCTTCTTTTAAATGTTTAGATTTTGGGATTGCCAGCTGTGGCTCTATTCTTGTCCCTTCCCCTTGGTTTTTGGAAGTAGCATCAAATTATAGGAATAACCCTAAATATGATCTTGGTATTCATTTAACTCTAACGTGTGAATATGATCTGTATCGCTGGCGTGCATTGAGTAGTGTTGACCCAAAGACAGGATTATTGGATTCAGAAAAATGTCTCTGGCGTACGGAGGAGGAGGCGATTGCTAATGTAACTGTTAAGGCAGCAGAAATTGAAATGCGTTCACAAATTCAGATGGCTTTAGACAATGGAATAGATATTACGCACATAGATTCACATATGGGAACTGTTTTAAATCCCAAATTTATTCCGTCTTACCTAAAGGTAGCTCGAGAATTCAATGTTCCTGCATTTTTACCAAGAATAACTAGAGAAGAATTAATCGCTATGGGACGAGGAGATCAAGCTGATGTTATTCTAAATATGTTCTCAAAGTTAGAGGCAAATGGTGTTCCTCTAATAGATCACATGATTATTGATACAGGGGGGGAGCAACCAGATAAGGTTGAGTATTATTGTAAACTTTTTGCAGAAATAAAACCCGGTTTGACACACTTTTTATTTCATCCAGCAAAAATGAGTCCAGAATTAAGAGCTATAACACCAGATTCAGCAAGTTGGCGAAATCAAGATTATGAAGCATTTACCGATTTACGTATCAAGGAGTGTGTTAATAAGTACGATATAAAAATAATTGGGTATAGAGAAATTCGCGATTTTATCAGAAACCATTAATTAGATATTTAATATAAGAGTTAGCCTTTTATTTAATTAAATTTATTAACATTAAAGAAAATTTAACAATATAGAATTATAAATCTTTTTGTTGGAGGAATTTGGAAGAATTAAACATCATTCCGCTTACTGAAAGCAATTTAAGATCTGTTTATGAAATGTGTGAGGAAAATGTATTATTTTACTCCTTTTCATTTCGAACTTTTAAACATGCAACCTTAATGGACGAAGGTTATATTCCCGAATTGAGTTTAGTTGCAGTTGATGAGAATAATACGCCAATAGCATTTTTTTTTGCTGTGTTTAGAAGAAGTATTCTCCTAAAATCTCGAAATAAATTAGTTATAAAGATGTTCGTTGTAGAAAAGGATTATAGATCTCAAGGAATAGGAACTAAAATGATAAACGAGCTTCTTAAGAGGGCAAAACAACGAAAAAATTCAGTTTGGAGAATGAAAGTTTCTATTATGGACTCAAATCCTCGTTATTGGCTGTCTGGGTTAGATCCAAGACATACTGAAGCATACTTTTTTTTGAGGAAATTGGACTTTAAACATAATTTCTTTGAACGATTTCGAACCGATTTAGAAGTTGATAAGGAAGATTTTCCAAAAGAAGAACCCCTGAAAAAAATAAATGGATATAAAATATCACGAGCATTACAAAAAGATAAAGAAGAAACTGTAGCTTTTGTTAAAAAACATTTTGGTAAAGGCACATGGCCAGAAGAAACTCTTATTTCGTTTGAGAATGATCCTTCAACGACGTTTATTGTGCGAGATCTCAATAATAACAAAATTATAGGATTTGCAACACATAGTGCTCAACATCCGGGGAGTTTTGGCCCTACAGGTGTTGTAAAAAATTTACGGGAAAAAGGTATCGGAGGGTTGTTGTTAAAATGGTGCTTATGGGATATAAGACAGAGGGGTTTAGATAAATGTATAATCAAGTGGGTAGCAGGTAGAACTAAATATTTTTATTTAAAATCCGCGAAAGCGAGAATATCCCAAATTTATTGGCCAATGTCAAGAAGAATTTAAATATTTTTTATAGTGGTAATGAAAAATGAACTTTTTAATTATATCTTCAACAGAAGATATCGCATCAATGAATATTCGTGATAAGTTTTTAACCTCAAAATCTTATACATTTAAAAAATTAAGTAATAAATGGTATAAACATGATTTTTATGAATTAAATAAAGTTGATAGAAATTTTATTAAAGAGGATATTACAGCAAATAATAAAGTGTATTTAGGTCTTACCGATGAGGGTTTAATTTTTCTCTATGATCTTAAACTGGAAGAGTTAGATTTTAACCCTGATTTTTTAATCTTTGCTAGCCGGCACGCTTCAAAATCAGCTCGACCGGCTCTATTAATTCATACAACTGGAAATTGGGGCGAAGAAACATCATTTGGGGGCAATTCAAATGAAATTGCATATTCAAGCGCAATTTTATTAAAAGCTGGATTTCTCTCACTACTAGAATCCAGTAGAGAATTAGAAGAGGGAAAATTTTCCATTGATATGGAAGTGAATCATCATGGACCCACAAACCATTCCATTCCATTGGTTTTTATGGAGTTAGGCAGTATAAAGGCTGAATGGAATGATCAAGAAGCGGGAAAAGTAGTGGCCGATGCGATTATTAAAACAATTGAAAAATATTGGATAGTGAAAAGAGAAGACCCAATAATCGGTCTGGGATTTGGTGGAACCCACTATTCACCTAAATTTAAAAAACTAATAATTAATACCAACATTGCAATTGCTCATATTTGTCCTAAATATTTTGTTCAAGAACTTAATGAGGAAATGATTAAACAAATGATTGACAAAACAATTGAGAATTCAGTAAGATTTTTCATTTTTGATTGGAAGGGATTGAATTCTGCAGATAAATCGCATTTATCTCAAATTCTAAAAGGATTCAATATTGAAATAAAAAGAACAAAGGAATTCCAGAATTAAAATGGTAAGAATTAAAACTAACGCAAGAATAGGAATTTTGGGAAATCCATCAGATATTTATAATGGTGTTGTGATTTCCTCAACCATTAAAGATTTTTTCGTAAAAGGAGAGGTAAGTAAAGCGAAAAAAAATTTATTTTTTATTAATAATGAGCAAAATGAGAATTTTAATAATATAGTGGGCAGTTCTTTAATTTTATTAAACCAAAAGGGTTTTAATGTAGAAAATTTCAGTTTTAAAATCAAGACAAATATTCCAGTACAAGGGGGTCTTTCAGGTTCTACTGCTATAATTGTTAATCTATTTAAGGGTCTCAATAAATTATTTTCTTTAAAATTGAATTTAAGAACTATCGCACATTATACTCGACTTGTTGAGCATGAGATTATAGGAAATACTGCTGGACCACAAGATTGTTTTGTAGATACGTTTGGAGGGGTAAAATATATGGATTTTTCAAGTGATGATTATAGAAATTATATTATTGAAGACCTTGATATTAAATATATTCCATTCTATATTGGTGTAAGGAGTAAGAATATTAGTAGTGGAGATATTCATAGATTCCCTTTTCTCGCTTATCCAACTAATTCTAATCTAATAAAAATTGTGAATAAAATTAGAAATTGCGCTATTAGGGGTAAAGAAGCAATTATTAATGAAGACTTTAAATTAATTGGAAAATTAATGAATGAAAATCAGAAATTAACACAAACTTACGGTCGTTATGGAAATCCAACTGAAAATGTGATATTACAAAGAGAAATTGATCAAGAAATGTTAAACTTTTGTATTATAAATAATGTCATCGGAGCAAAATTAGGAGGCTCTAGTGGTTCACTTATCATTCTAAGTGAGGAAAAACCAAATTTCTTATTGGATTTCATACTAAGTGAAAAATTACAAAAAAAAATGCAACAATTTGATACAAATCCTTCTGAAAATCAAATATTCCAAATATTAAAGCTAGTAACTGCAAAAAAATATTAAAAAGATCTATTTTCTAATTCAGCTTATCATATATGATATAGAAAGTTTTTTTAATGTGAATTTAACATATTTTATTGAAAACAAAAAAAAGATAATAAAATAATCAATAATAATAATTTTTCGTAAAAAATATTATTATATTTTTGTGGGAAGGTATAAAATGTCATTAAATTGGACAGTCGAAGTTACTTGGTATTTTTTTGGTGCTTTAATAATTTTAATCTGTTCAATTATAGTCGCTTGGAATGCATTTTCAAAAAAGAATAAATCGGCTCTATATTTATTCATATCATTTTTGAGTTTTTTTTTTTTTTTCATTTTCACCAGTTTATCATTTCTATTCTTGAGTTTTGACCTTTATCGTATGACTCATTTTTTGGGTTTATCAGGCATGTTCTTTTTTTTAATCTTTATTAATCGTTCATCAAGTGATACCATTAGCCCCATTATAATTGGACTTATCTGTTCATTAACTAGTTTGGTATTTATTTACATTTTTCAACCTGATTCGATAATATATTTTTTTGGATTCGGTTACCCATCATTAAAAACATCAGGAATTCTTAGTTTAATTGGAAATTTTGGGTTAATGTTTTATGCACTTTCGGCTAATTACTGGAGTCTAAGAATAATCCTTAAGGGACCAAAAGGTATTATAAAACCAGCATTAATTTTATTCATTGGAACTTTTTTAACAATTACTGGCTATTTTGTATGGTCAATTCAGTATTTATTAGATATGCCAATAGGTATTTTCTTTGTCGGGACAGGATTTTTTATAATAGCCATTATAATCATAAAGGAACCGAAAATCCTTTACGTCTTACCTTTTACAGCGTATCGCATGGTTGTTATTCATGGAAGATCTGGTGTTTCTTTATTTAATTATAAGTGGTCAGAAGATAAGATGGATAATGAAATATTTTCAGGATTATTATTCGCTCTTCAAAAATGCAGTATTCAAGTGTTAAAAAAAGGAGATATGGAACAAATTGCATTATCTGATGGAATTTTAATTTTTAAGAAATCAGAAAATATTACTGTGGGTTTATTATCTTCCAAATCTTCAAAATTTCTGGTTGAATGCGTTGAAAAATTCACCAATGAATTTGAAAAAATATATAACCCAAAAATAACTAATAAGGTTTATAGAGCTGACCAGTTCAATTCAGCAATTGAGTTGGTGGAAAAATATTTTGCAAATGTTCCATCCAAAGTAACAACATAATAATAGTTTTATTTTTAGATTAGTTTTCAATATATTCTGAACAGTTATTTTGAAAATGAAATTATTCTTCATTCTCTTCTTTTATAATCATTTCATAATATTTAGCTAAATTTTTTATTACATAGTGAGTTGCATTAAATCCTTGAGTAGCTGATCGTGGTAAGACTTTCTCTAAATATGAATACCATTTATATTCAGGCGGTATTTTGATATTAAGTTCTCGAATATTGAAAAAACTCCGCCATATTTGCGTAGACCACTCTAAAAGTGGCTTTAATAAACTTTTATATTTCTTTTCTCCTTCTTTAGTTAATTTAGGATCTTTCTTTAGAGTAGAAAATTTACCTCGACCCTTTGTTTTTATTTCAATAATTCCATCTTTTTCGATTTCCCTTAAGATTTTGGTTAATTCAGGATATTTCATTTTTATATCTGATTTCTTTAAACTATTGATAATTCCAGTAGTACTCATTCCTTTTAATTTTAAAAGTAAGTAATTTTTTCCAATAATCAGATATTTTAAAGGTGTAATTGCATGCTCTAACTTTAGAAATTCAAGAAGATTCCCATATATATCCTTAGCGCAAAGATAAGGCAAAATAATTTGATCTTCATCCGAAAAATCTTTTATGAATAACTCAGAATTAGGAAAATATTCATTATATAACACTTCAACAATAGACCGAATTGAATAAAAAACATCTACTGCTGCTTTTTCCGTGATTCTAAGGGTTTTAGCTTTATTATCATCATCTTTTAAAAATTTCTGCTTATCAAATGGTATTAGCCTTGGAATATGAGGTTTTATGACGTTTTGAGCGAAATAATTATTCCATAATTTTTTAAATCTAGGAAATTGAGTTTTTGAAATTGATGATAATTTATATATTACTTCATATAATTTTTTTAAGAATATATCAGCGCCTTCAAGATCTGTGGGGGATACATCTTCTTTTTTACTCATTAAATATCGTATTATTTTAAAGATAATAAATATATTTAATATGCTATTAATTCCTTAAGATATCAACAATTATTATTATATTAATTGTTTTTAGGGAAAATGAATACTGAAAATTATAACAATATTAGTAAATACACCCTTATATAATGTGAAAAATTTGCCCAGACCCATTACACCCCTTTTAACGGTTGATGCTATCATAAGAATCCCGGAAAAAAAAATTGTACTAATTAAAAGAAAAAATCCACCATTTCAAGGTCAGTATGCATTACCTGGTGGCTTTGTAGACGTTGGAGAAACTACAGAAGAAGCTTGCATAAGGGAAGCATTTGAAGAGACAAATATCCATGTTAAAATTATAAAATTAACTGGAGTTTATTCTGATCCCAAACGAGATCCAAGAGGTCATACCGTGACCATTTCATATTTATGTGAACCATTAACAATGAACGAAAAACCCATGGCTAAAACTGATGCTATGGATTTGGAATTAGTTCCCATCAAAAATATTGAGTCAATGGAACTAGCATTTGATCATAAAAAAATAATTATCGATTCTCTTGGAAAATAAAAATAAATTAATTTTATTTATCTTAAGTAGAGTATCTTATTTAGAATTAATTTCATTGCTGCCTTGTTCCAATCTGTACCAATAGTAATAGAGATTCTTAAAACCTAAGTGGTTATAAAGGTCATTTGCAGGTTCATTCTTCTGCTCAACTAGGAGATAGGCACGGGTGGCTCCCTTAGATACCCCCCATTGGGCGAGAGCGCGTGTAATAGCAGTTGCTATTCCTTTACGTCGAAACTGAGTTAGAGTGCTTATCGCAAATAATCCGAGCCAACCACGCTCAGCCACACCAAATCCCACTCCGACAACCTTGTTTTTAAAGATGGCTGCTACATACGCTTTTTTCTGCACAACACGTGTCATAATAGATTTCCTAATTCCTAAAGAGAAAGAATCATAATCTCCAACAGCTGCATATGTAGAAAGCCAGTTTTGTTGAGGAGTCGGATGAATTTCTACACGGAATGGAGACACACCTTGGATCAGAGAATCCAGGGAGATAATTTGCACATTAACTTTCATTTCTAAGATAAAACCCAAATCAGCAATTTTACGGTCAATATTAGCAGGCACACTTGCATTCGTTAATTGAAATCTTGGTGTTAAACCTCGGCTTATATAGAATTCACGAATAATTTGGATAGCTGAATCAATATCTCCCTCGGGTAGCTCGTCCATAATTAATGTACTATTTGCCCTATGAGTAATCCCATAACTGGCTCGAATCATCCATCCACCCAAATACTGAACTTCATGAGCTGGCCAAGCGTGACTAGCAATCCGCTCAATTTCGATAATTTGCTGATTTAATTCTTTCACACCTGTAAATAAACTTTTTTCTGCTTTTAAATGTTAAATATATTATTAATTTTTTCATCGCCTTTTTTCCCGTTTGGTTAGCACTTTAATGTTTTAAAAAAAAGAAATAATAAAATTCAAATATTGGATGGGGTAATTAAAAAATATGGATCTTTCAAAAGCTATGAAAATTAAATTGCCAGAGACAGTCCCTAAATATCCCGAATTCATTGATGGTATTAGAAGAGCACCCTCTCGTGGGTATAGACTCAATAAAAATCAGACAAAATTAGCCTTAAAAAATGCTTTACGATATATACCTCTTTCTTTACACGAAAAAATTGCCCCTGAATTTATGGATGAACTGGTTACAAGAGGTAGAATCTACGGTTATAGATTTAGACCAGAAGGAAACATAAAAGCGAAGCCTGTTGATGAGTATAAAGGAAAAACACTTGAAGGGAAAGCTTTACAAATAATGATAGATAACAATCTTGATTTTGATGTAGCTCTATATCCTTATGAACTTGTCACATATGGAGAATCTGGTCAAGTT
>Ga0114919_10001769_pt1 | contig 17330 bp, 28 predicted proteins | sample BlataG_FD_88682 | JGI IMG/M metagenome (GOLD analysis project Ga0114919, IMG submission 88682) | Deep subsurface microbial communities from Black Sea to uncover new lineages of life (NeLLi) - Black_00105 metaG | ecosystem: Environmental > Aquatic > Marine > Oceanic > Sediment | place: Atlantic... | reverse complement strand
TCTAATTCCATTCTGATTTCTTTTTCTGTATCCATACGTTACGCCCTCTACATCATCTCCAATAACAACATTTGCATCAATAGGAATAATCAAATTATCGCTTTTCGGAACCAGCTCGTCTAACACAAAAACCCCCCGTTCCGTTGGTATCATGGTCGATATCTCGCAACACTTTCCATATCCTGCGGGTGCAACAATAATACCACCTCTTTCTTCAATACCACTTTTAAGCGTTTCGAAAAATACTTTCTGGTCAGGTTTTAAAATAACCGACGACCTAATCTGAACTTCATTGCCACAAATCCATTCGTAAATTACTTTATCATCATCTTTCTTAAGCTCATTAAAATAATACTCTCGTGGAACACCGAAACAACCATCCTTTTCAGTATAAACAGCAATCGGGCTTGGATTGGGATTCAACTCAGGAATACCAACTGGGAATACGGTTAACTTTTTTTTCAGCGCATCTTTATCCTGAATCCCTAAGTCTTCTATCAAAGCCCATTTACTTATACTTACCTTCATTAATACTCTGGCTGATCTGAACCTTTTGGCTCTTCTGGAGAACCTTTTCGTAAAACCTTGCTTACTATTGCCTCTAATCTCTCTTTCGAAAGTGGCTTAAAAATTTCCTCGTAATCAAACTGCTTTATATCTACTTTTTCTTTCTCAACCTTTCCCGCATTTACAAGAGTATCAATATCTCCCATCGTCATTTTTTCAATAAACTCAAAATTATTGCCGACGTTCTCTGACTTATCACCTACTCTTGATACTTCAAACTTACATCCTACAAGACTATCAATCTTGTGTATTTTACCAAGCACATCTTTCTTTAATCTCAATCTCTTCATCGTATCAACCTTAGCTGCAAAAATCTTCTTTACATTACAATGCTTAACTCCTTGTTTATCAATCCACTCTGAACAATCAATAATCGTATAAAGACCAACGTAATACGCTTTGTTATCAAGCATCTCACCAAGCATACACTTTGTCGACGGTGCTCCTTGTTTCAAACAGGTAAACCAATTATACCAATTACCATTCATATACAATTGGTGCTCGTAAAAACGGAACGGATTATCATCAATATAAATTATCGTCTTTGTACTTCCTTTTGGCATCCAAAACCTTCTTGGCTGATTACTATACTCTGGCTTATAATCATCCAAATCATCATAACCCTTATCATACCATGGCTTATTTTCTCCCATACATCCTCCTTATTTCTATAATTATTGACCTCATATTAAATTATATCCATTATTCTTGATTTGTCAAGTACTTCTTTACAATGTACAATTGCATTTTACCCTCTTAATCAAACCAAGATCCCTCATTGCCTGATGCATTTCAACAGTTTCTTTACAAAGACCAACCTCAATAGGAACAAGCTTTTCCGCAATCTCTTTATAATCTTTCAATCTATTAACATATCTTACCCTTTTCCGTCCATCCTTATCCGCTTTCTCGTTCTCGCAAAGCGTATAAATAATCTTCTCAACCTCTGTCTCCTTAAACCAAGCCTTGTCTGTCGGGTAAAACCTCCACGTACCAAGCGTCACTCTTTCAATAAAACCAAAATAGTTTCTAATATCCTCTGCAAGCATTACATAATCAGAAAAATCTAACTCTAACAACGGCTCATAACCAATTGGATCAATACGAACTCTAGTCCTCCATCCACTGTTGTGAACAATCCTAATCGCTCTCTCCCGTTCATCTATACCTGGTGTCCCCTTTTCATATCTGTCAATGAATTGCTGGGTATTCCACGTCATGCTAAAAACAACATTCTGTAACGGCTTATTATTCGTAAACCACTCAACTTTATCACTCTTCGTTAACAACAATAACATATGTATCGAATTCTCGAACATCGGGACTATCTCATCTAACCATCCAGTATCCTCAAGACTATCAGACAATTCTCCTGCATTAAAGACTTGTGGCTTCTTCTGCTCTTCCATTACTTTCACCAATTGCTTCTTAACCAATTCTATAGGATACATGACAAAATTCTTCTTTGTAGCCAATCGTCTAAACGTCCGTGTCAAATAGCAATAACAACATTCAAACGAACAACCGCGATTTGGCTTCAATACATAAAATCCAGGACAAACAATATTGCGTGCGACAAATCTATCCACATACTTCAATCTAAACTCCTTTACTTAATTCGTCGGCTGGCAGTATTCCCACTCTGCTCACCATAACCTACTCATTGATTCTTGCAGCGGACCCTCTTACTTTAATATAGTTGACCCTTTCACAATCAACTATTTTAAATACCCGTTCATTTCTGGAAAAGTTAAACAAGCATTCAAAATAAGACTTTCAGGCATCAATCCTTACCAGGCGTCCAGTCGCCTCAGCCAACTTACTTAACCTTCAAATCTACTGGTAGATTCATAACTTCATTATAATCATAATCACGTTTTTTCAATCTCGGTAATTAACTTATCGTATATCGGTACGTATTCATCAAGAAAATCTTCTGTCGTTACAGTTTCCCAATAGTTAACTTCACTTTCCCACGCCATCGTTGCACCATCTCCTCTTGGCATCATTCCAGTATAATACTGAGTCTGAATACTAAAAATATACTGTCGTGCCCATCTTTTCAGCATCTTTAAACTATTAATAATGTGCGTCGTCTTCATTCTCCTCGGCATTAACTTTCGACCATCCTTTGTTACCTAATATCTTTTTCTTTCAAACAACGACTTCTTTTTACTCATTGTAGTACCACCTTAAATCGTCTTCCACAATTTTTGCAATCCCAAACATGAATCGTACCATTTTCATCTACATAAACACAATCAAAAGCAGCAAACTGATCTCCATCGCTCTGACAAATACGTTCAGAACAACCACATTCTGGACAAACCATCTCGGTCAATAATCTTTCATGACCTATTATTAAATTATCAGTATCCATAATTCTCATCCCATCCATGTTCTACTTCACACTGATTACAGTAACCTTCATTTTTATAATACTCATATTTTGTTATCTTTCTACCACAATACGCACATTTCTTAACCTTCTTCACTCTTCTTTTGGTCTTACAACGCTTTTTCTTCATTACTTCCTCCCTTCTGGCTCTACATACTTCATCTCTAACATTCCAAAAATACCTTCTTCGGTCACAGCTACTCTTACTTCATCTTTCCATAACCCATATTGATTAAGCTTAAACCCCTTTGCTTTCGCTATCGCTCTCTGCTTTATATTAAACCACTTACTACCAGTCGTATACAACATCATCGCTCCAAACCCATAATCACTCGTTACATAAAATTCTACTCTTACATCATCAATTATGCAACCAATTATCTCTTCATCATACTGTCTTATAATCGGTTTTCCTGTTTTAACAGCTATCTCTTGCAATTTCGTCAAATCTTTTTCTAAAACCACAATATCAATATCGCCTATCTCGGCTACCTTTCGTCTAACACTACCAGCAATATAGAACTTTCCACCTGCATCTCTCAGCAACTTTACTATTTCATTTGCTTTATTCAACAAAATTTTATTTTCAACCTTAGCCATCATTCCTCCCAAATATAATCTTTATGCAATGTCTCTCGGTTCTTCTTACCCTTTATCTGTATTCTAACCAAACCAAAAGCCTCTAACTGGTGTGTTCTCGATGAAGTTATACGAAATATCTTCCTACCTCGCCAATACGGGAAAACAACTTCTCCTTCATAACTCAACTTAACCATACGTTTCTTTTCTACTATTCTACTCATCTTTTACCTTCTTCATAAATCTAACAGCATCAAACGACGCCTTCATTTTTGATAACAAAGCCAAAAATCTTCTCCATTCCTCAATTTTCTTTTCATTCAAGACAGTTTCCCCTAATTCATTCGGAAGTTTCTTCCCTAATCTAAAAAAGACCTCTACAACCGTTTCGTCCTCCTTTTTCGTTACTGGTCCGCAACTCCAACCTGCATGCGGATACGATATTAACTGCGGCGCACCTTCCGAATTACAACCAAAAATTAAACCAGCAATATCAGCAAGCATAGCAGAATACAATCCTGATTCAGACATATACTGCTTTCTATCTTGTTCACTACATTTACACTGACATCTAACCGCCTTAATCGTATCTTGTGCATCAGCTAATTCTTTAATCAACCTCTTTTCAAAATCATTCATTTTTACTCCTTTCTATTCTTTACTGGATAAAACCTGCAATCCTCGGCGTCCTTATCCCAACGTGGAACAAGATTCCGAGCATGCATTAACGCTCCAGTTTTCGGAAACTGATGGTTAGCTGTCATTTCAACAACCTTTCCTACCCACTTATCTTTGTCTTTCGGATCAATATCATATCCAAGAGAACCAACTTCTGTCAGCTTACCATCAATATAGTAACCATAAAACAGTATCAGTTTACCTTCTTCCCTCGACGCTACTGTATCTTCCTTCAAACGAGCATCAGTTATCACAACATCAAACGTATCGATTGTTTTCCACTTTATCCACATTTCGCTTCTGCGTCCAGTTTCATACAATCCAGAAATATTCTTCAGCATAATACCTTCATCATTGATACTTAGCATTTCTGCAAAAAACTTTTCTTTGTCAGTTCTCCACTCAGGATAAACCACTCTTCTATTTTTTAACCTATCAACTACTAACATATATAACGCTCTTCTATCAACCAAATCATAACTCACAACATTCTCATCATCATATTCAATAATGTCGAATACTGCATACTGTAATCCTAAGTCCTTACCAGTCTTTGCTTCCTCTGAAATCAAATGAGATACTTCATTGTGTCGAACGCCTGCCTTGAATATCTCTCCATCAAGAACAACGCTTTTTGATAACCTTAACTCTTTCAACCACGGCAATTCAATCGACTTCATATTCCTTGAATAAAGCATACAATCGCCATTCGTTTTATAAACAAACGCTCGAATCCCGTCATATTTCTTTTCTGCTATCCATTTTTTACCACTTAAAATCATTTCTTCTGTCCAACCAGCAGGCAACTGATTAATTGCCTTAGCTGTCATCGGTCTATAAAGCTCCATAACAACCTCCCCTTAATTATTTTCCTTATTATATTATATCCGATTTACCAGCTTTGTCAAGGATTATCGGTAATCAAAACAACTTTATTTGACTCTGCACAACCTTTAAACGACCTCTGGCTTTTTTTACAAAAATTTCTTTATTATCTATCCCAACATACCTTCGTCCCAAATTATATGCTGCAATACAAAAGGTCCCCGAACCACAAAATGGGTCCAACACAATATCGTTCTCTTTCGTCAAGTAGCTTATCAGCCATTCTCCAAAAGCAATTGGCTTCTGTGTCGGATGGCATCTTTCACCATCCTTTTTCGTAGTATGTCCTACAATCGAATGCTCAATATAATTACAATGCTGTCCTAGCTTCCAATTAAAATAATCTTGCTTTACTGCTTTTTTCGTAAACCATAATGCATATTCAATCGGTTTCATAAAATCAACTTTGCGTCCTCTCGGAACAGGATTCGTCTTAATCCAATGAAGCAATCCACGACCCTTCATGCCAATACCCTCAAGATATTCCCAAATTGTCGTAATTTTCTTTACATCAAAGAAAAATACCAAATGACAATAATCTTTCAGAACCCGACAACATTCAGCAAGCCTTACTTTAATCCACTCCATATACACTTCGTCAGATTCAAAATGATCCCACTCTCCGAAATCTAAATCAATATCAGTCTTCGCTGCATATTTCGTATTTGCACTTCTTCCGATTTTAATCTGCTGACTAACAAAATACGGTGGGTCAGTCAAAATAAAATCAACAAAATCGTTTTCCATTTTTTTCATTACATTTAAACCATCATCGCAAATAATGCTATCTATCATCTACATCTCACGGTTTTCAATTTAACAACTCTATTATTACACTGCCCGTACAGCTTCCACTTTGGCTCTCCACTAAACCTATCATCAGGGATAATCTCTACCGACGTAACCTCTCTACCATTAGTGTCACGTAAATGCTCTACAATATTAACAATACATCCAGCGACCTCAATATGCAAACAACCATTTATTTTTCTTATTCTAGCCATACCTCTCCTTTCAATAAGAACAATATAAAACAGTCCAAATCCCAAAATCTTTTTCATTCCATAAACCAAGTGGTTCTAATTTCTTTTTCAATTCATTCCGAACTTCCTCTTCATTTAACAGATCAAACTTCTTTGGTTCATATTCATCATCAACCAAACATCCAACGCCTATAAATATATCAGTACCAATCGAATCATCTTCATTTAACGTTCCACCATAAACGTCAAAACCAAGAAATTCAACACTGCCTTCATCATACCCAGCTATAGATTCGTACTCAACACTAAACATTGATTTTCCACAAACGGGACAAAACCGTGCATCTTCAACAAACGGATGCTTACATTCCCGTATCCTTTTTTCTTTATACAACTGATGCTCCTTCACTCTAATACCAACTACTGTATAAGCACTATAACTAACTCCCATCATTCCTCCTCCGAATAGCACTTCTTACAATATATTTATCGATCTTACCATTCACAAGTTCCGCCACCGCCATAAAAAGATAAAAAACCTTACCATTACAATAATCAACACTATCCTTTATTTCATCCAACATCTTTACTTTTATCATTCCAGTCACAATATTATCATTTCTATGTCTTTCAATAGGTCTCTTCATTATAACAATTTCACAGTCAATAGACATTAATCCTTCAACCTCTTTCATCGTCAAACTTCGATACCTTATTTTCTGTTTCCTGAGCTTATTAAGCTCTTCTATCAAATCATCTTTATTCTTAAAACCATCTGTGCTTAGTATTTTCTGCATTACCAAACCACAAGCAACCTCATCAGCCTCTTGTAATCCTTTTAAATAAGGACTGGCATTATTCTTCAACAAACGATAAATTTCTTTATGATCTGTTTTCATTCTATCAATCCTTTCTTTTTTAAATACAACCACATTTTCGCAAGGGCGTTAGGGAGGGTGTTAGCATAAGCACGCATAAACGTTTCTGATAACCATTCTGCAAGGCTTCTTTTGAGATGGAGTCTTCTGATATATCTATATGCAAACCCACCACCAACCATAGGTTCTAAATATAATTCATAGCCAATATTATTATATACAAAATACCGTGCCAATATCTCGGCAAGCTCTCCACTATGAAAAGCTGAATAACATTTCCATATATCTTCTTCCATGGCTTTTATACTTGGGAATTTTTCATCACAATCTTCCACATTAACAAAACATTCATCTGAATATTTGATTACCAAAATTGGTTCTGTGTTACTTGTAGTAAACCAATAATAACAACTTTTATCCTGTGGCATCCCCGCTTCATTCAATTCCTTTGACAACTCAAGGGACGTAACCCCATGTTTTCTTGCCACTTCTTGTAAATTCATCATTTCTCCTTAACCAACCTGAATTCATTTCCGAAAAACCCTATCTTCTCACCAGTTTTCAGCCAATACAATACAACACTTGATGCAATACCAGTTACCATCGTAATAAACCCACGAGCACCAGGCATATCGCACACATCCGCGGGATACGCCTTATCCATCTTATCATACCTTTCATCCCAATGAACAATAAACGTCTTCTGCTGACTAAACGCAATATGCAAACAAGGAATCTTCTTCTGTTTAGCCTCATCCGCTAGCATATTTCTCGATTCAAAATTATCGAAACAGTCAATTACTAAATCATAATCACTGGCTAAATCACCTGTCTTGTACTCATACGTAGAACAAACTACATCTCTACCAAACATCTGTAATAGAAACGACAAAGCAATCGTCTTCATCATACCAACCTGATCAGACAAGTAAGCATGAACGCCGATATTTCTGTCTTCAATAACATCAAAATCAACAATCACAATCGTCAAATCCTTATCTGCTATCGCGAGATTCATAGCCAAATGACTACCAATCGCACCAATACCAAAAATTCCTATTTTACTCATTTAACCTCCCTTGCTTAATGGCTTGTTTAAATTCAATTTCACATTCAGGACAAAGTGAAATAAAATGCTGACATAAATAAGCCAACCAAATTTGCTTAAATCCTTTTCCTATTTTCCCACAGGCATGACATTCCCATTTATCTTCCTCAATTCGTACCTCAATATTCTTATCTTCATTCATTTTACTTCCTCAATCTTATCTATATGAATCGGTGCATACGTCGAATTACTGCTGTTATCGAATACCGACAATTCCTTTAGTAACTCTTCTTCTACTGCCGACGGTCTATAAACTACTACCGTCAAAGTTATTTCGAACGGCTTGTGCTCACTCATCATTCCTCCTACATAAAAACCGCATTTCCTTTTTTGTAATAAACAAAACCCTCAGATAGCATCTTCTTCCATTCTTCTTTCTTGACAGTATGACTACCAAACGTCGTAGCATTTTTCTCAGACCATTCACACAGTTCATCTAACGTCTTAAAAACAGGTGATTGCGGCGACCCCTCTGAACAATTTTCCCATAACTGATAACCTTCTCCCTTTGGCGGTTCTTCTCTTTCCCATTCTTCAGCCAGCTTCTCATACTTTTCATTTAACCAAACATATCCTTTAGCATTACAGAACTCACACTCTCCGTACACTCCTAACCTTTTTGCTCTTACCCTAACGCAAATTATTCTGTTTATACTATCATGTCCAATTCCACGTTTAGCTCATTCATTAACTATCTCTGGCGTCGGTACAAACGGTTTACCATTAACAATTCTTGGAACCCATTTACCCTTATCCCACTTATGCGTTAAATCCATCAATCTTCTTTCTTCTACAAGAGCATCTATCTCGTCCTGCGTTAAATGATACTTCCACGCTTTATTATTATATCTACTTCCATCCTTTTTATAAATCCAGTCCTGATCATTAAAACTATACCAAGCATCATCTATTTTCTTCATTTCCTCATTAACTCCAGAACCATCGCAGAACGGACACTTCTTTGAATACTTATGATACGGGTTCAAATACCCTTCCCAGACTTTATTCAATGAATAATCAAAATCCAATGGCACTCTCTTCAATTCTCTACTCATCATTTCTCCTTAAAGCAAAACGCCCTGTCGTCGGGGTTTTTTGGCAATTTGCATTATTGCTTTCTGTCTCTATCTACCCTCAGATATCTAACAGATTATCAACGACAGAACGCTACTTGTAATCTACTACTGACAACGAATCTCTTACAACTTCCCTAAACTCTTCATCACTTATATCATCGTTATCAACACTCTTCTCTAACGTTTCACAGAAATCTCTAGGCGGGACGGTCCGACCTACTTTTGGTTTTTGCTTACTATAAAATTTAATTATCTCTCCTAACGTCGGAGTACTTCCACTATGAAGACTAATTCTAATATCCTCTGACCTTTTCACATCCAACTTTCTCCACTTTTGTCTAGATGCTATACAACCAAATCCTCTCTTCCAGGAACAAACCACTGTTCTTTCATAAATACCACTAAAAATCGAGAACCTTAACTTATGTGGTGAGATCGACTTACAAACACCTCTTATTACCTCGTAATCCAACTCACTAAAAAATACACAACCTGGCGGATGCGTATGAATCATAGTCCACTTTCCTGGTTTATCAAGATGTTTTCTAACTAACAATTCAGTATCAAATTCAACCTTTGACGGTTCACCAACAATAAACGATATCACAATACCCTCTGCATTCACAATCAATCCGACTTCTTTAAAATCATTCATCATCTCCTCCTGTTCTTACTCTTGAAACAGTAAAATAATCTCCGTGTTCCCCAAAATCTCTTACTGTCAAAATAAGAGATTTAATATTAAACTTTTCATCATCACCTGAAACACAAAGCCCAGCATCTTTTACCTGCAACGTATTAAAATCAACCAACGAGCTATACTGAATTCCAGAAAGTTTCCATACAACCTCAACTCTACTTCCACCATGTCGAACAGCTCTGATAAACTTCCCACCAGCACTTTTAACCGCATCAGCAATTCTGAACTCAACTGTCTTACGTATTTTTTCAATTAACTTCCGTCTATCTTCATCAACCAATTTCTGATCCTGTAACCGTTCTAAATCCACCTCAGTACTTCTCTCAAGACTATACAGAAAAAACAAATACCTTAATTCTGGCGTTATATCCTTCATATTAATAATATCATTCTCATCATCAAACGCTCTTTTAATATACAACAACTCTTTTGGCGGGCTAACCCAATTTTTCTTAAAATACCAGAAACCATCTTCCCATAATAAAAATACTCCAGCCGTCCACGCTCTTGGCGACCCAAAACGATACCCAGTAGTCGGCAACTTGACCCAAAATTTCTTTTCCAACACATCAAACGATTGTGGAACAAACTCATCCCCAAATACAAATCCTTTAACCTCTGGACGATGATTAACCTGCATAGCATAAGCAATATCATCTTTCCTAACATTAGAACCGAAAATCAGTCTATACCATCCATCTATCAAATTAATCTTAAACTTACGACCCTCGTATACTCCAACACCGTCAACAATAGGTACAATACCCTCTTTTTCAACATCAAATTTTTCTAAATCAAGCATCTGTTATCTCCTTACCTGTAATAATCTTTCATCATTTCAAACGTTAACTTCTCTACCTGTTCAACATCAATTCTGTCTTCCAGCTTACTATGAATAAACGCTTCTTGCAAAAGTTCGGTCAACCGTTGGGTTTCTTTCTTAATCTCTTCAATCTTCCATTCACCACGTTTAATACCAATATATAGCCGATTATCCTTACGCCATACATTCAACTGTCCAGTCGTCAATAGCTCAATTCCCATATTCAACAATCTAATACAATGTGCAGCATCCTTGCAATCAAAACCATATTTATCAACTAAATCCTTCCTCTTTTTACCCATATAACCGTGATATTTCTTGTCGGTCTGAGCAAAATGCATCATTCTCTGCAACTGATCTCTCGCATATCCACCAAACGATTTATAACAATCTTTCGTAATAAACATATCTCTGTTGTCTATCAACCTCTGTCCAAACTCAGTTTTAATAAAATACTGTTCTTCCTTCAACCATAACAGAGATAATACATTCGGGTTACTATTCATCAATAACACCATATACTTACGAAAATCATAAACCAGTAAATCGATATCTTCTACTTTCTTCTCGGTCTGTTCATATTTCTGTATTCCAAAAACATACTCAAGCGGTGGCATTACTACACCCATTACATCAATATCATCGATATGTCCTTGCAAATAAGTTCCATGTGCTAAACTACCACGGAGTCCCATTAAAACAATACCATCATCATCAAACGGCAACAACGGTCTTATTCTATCAAGTATCTTACCCTTCATATCCTAACAATTCCTCTACTTTTCTTCTTGTCTCTACATGCAATATCATCCTGTGTTTATTCTTACCGTACCATTTCTGTGTATCTGGTGTTCCCTGAGCCTTTCCTGCACCTCTCCAATCACATACCATCTCTTTTAAATACTTATCAGACATTTCTATTGCAACAAAACAACCAACCTCTGGATGCCCATCATCCACAGTCTCGTCATTTCGAGAACACGTCTTTAGGGTAGCTAAATATTCGGGGTCTACGTTCCCCTTATTCACACATCGACCAGCACTGGTTGTCCGTCGATTGCGTTTTCGTCAGAACGCCACAGTTGATCATACCACATACCACCAATCTGGATGCTGTATTGGCAACGGTGTATTCATAATCGCATCAACAATAGCTAACTTTCCCTTTACTGCAGCTTGAATCGCTTGCATTGTACCAGCCGAAGACTTCAATATCTCTGGCATAATCACAGCACAAGGAACTCCATCATCTTCAAATGCTTTCTTGAATGCATCACAAATCTGCTTGAACTTACTTTCTAATTCATGACCTTTAATTGCAACAAAAACAACCGCATTTGGCTTACCATGAGCCACGTGTGCTGCATCCATTTTCGTCACAAAATTACCAATGTTGTGCTTACCATCCGAGACAAAAACTTCAACATTCGCTCCCCACTGTCTGCTTTCAGGATAACCAGCAAGAATGTTCGTTGTGCCACCAGTAATCTTACCGAACAACTTCTGAGCAAAACCAGCTTCAGTAAACTCTTTCGGGATATTCAACCTTTCAAACTCCCTACTGAATACTCCCCAACCGAAATTCTCATCTGGATTATTAACCATCTCAGCAATAGCAGTAGCACTTGACTTTGCAATTTCAATCGCATCGTGCATCGAACCACTAACATCAATATGCATAAACAGCTTACCAACATCAAAAGCAGCAAACTGATCCTTTCGTACATCAGCCTTAATAGCTTTCAAGCTTTTGCTAATTTCATCACCCGCAGCTTTTGCAGCCTTCTCTGCTCTACCCATCGACTTAGCCTGTTTAACCTTCTCTTCAAACAACGCTTTAACTTCCTTGTCCTTAAGCACACCAGCATCCTCAAATACCTTTCTTAGAATAATCGGCTCATCGCCTTTCGACTGTTCAAGCAATGCAACTGCAATAGCAGGCGTTATCTTAGGCAACGCACCAATCACACCAAGTACTGGCAGCTTCTCTCTTCGGATCTTCTTTGCAATTTCAACTGGTTTCATTCCTTCAAAATTAAGAGCTTCATCAACCTTAATCTCTCTATCCTTCTGTTTCCATCTCAAAATCCTACAAGCATCGTCGCTTGGTCTTATTCTCATCAACCGATACAAATTGATATATTTCTTCGCCAAACCCTGTTTCTTAATACCCTTCATCATTGCCAAATTATTCTCTCTGTATCTGACATACTTCTTGATAGCAGTTCTTAAAGCAGTAGGGAAATGACGTGCTTCTCTCAAATCAAACCCATCTTCACTGATTGCATATTTCAACATTCCTATTTCTTTTACTCTATGAACAAGCTTGGGATTTAACTTCTGCAACATGGTCTGACTAACAACTCTCAGATTTGGTTTCCTTAATTCCGAGTCGGGCGAAAAGCGGGAGCCATCTCCGCTATTCAACGAATTAGCGTATACAGAAACAACTTGTAGATCTTTCGAATCTTGATTCATCGCCCAAGCAGTAAAATGAGCCAAAAACAGCGGATCTTTCTGTCCAATCAGAACAAACTGTTTCACGGTCTCAATTAACTTTTCTGTCTGCATTTTACCCTTAGACCACAAATGCAAACAACCCTGGGTCAACATTTCATACGTCTTAAGCCTTTCTTCTGGCGTTAACGTCTGTAGTTCTGGCATATATCCTCCTTTCTGCACGGAAGCAGACAGACTTACACTCCATCAAATCGGCGGAACGTTAACATGGAGTTTCAGCAACACGTTCTAAATGCTTGTAAAGTCTGTCTTGAACCGTGCAATATTAAATGACAACTTGGCTGTTAAGGGCGAATCGCTATCACTTCTTCTTCCCCGTTTCCAAGAAAGGCGTGAATAGACATTCCTTCACTCACCACCTATCGCTATGGTTCACAAAGTCGTCAGATACTTACTAAATGACGGCGTGGACGGGCTCTGGCAAAGAAGCGACTTACACGGATTTCAACCGTTCCCGTCCGACTGCTCTCGTCTTGCCGTCAAAACAAAAAGCACAGAAGCTGAGCAAGTAGGTACAATGCGTTAGCATTATCGAGTAGCAAAAGCTTGTATACTTGATTCTTAACCGTGCTTTTAAAATACTAGGCTACGCAAGCTGATATAGTTTTTGGTTTGCAATACAGGACTTGAACCCATATCTTCAGCTTGGAAGGCTGACGTTCAACCCAGTTGAACTAATTGCTTGTAAACTACTTCTAAAGCGTAGCCGAAATTTAGACTGGCTAGCAGGATTTAAACCTGCTTTGACGGCTCTTAGTATCCCGTCTTATCTCACCATCTTTCAGGATTTGTTCAGCGTTTCCACAGAACGCCATAGCCAGTCAATTCTAAAGCACACAAGGAACGTAGTTTATTGCAAAACAGCTCGCCATTGAGCTATCTCCCCATAAACGGGGAGAGCGGGAATCGAACCCGCATCCTAGTCTCGAAAGACTATGCTTGTAAACTAACATTGTAAGCGTGCTTTTATATATAGAGCGATACATAAGTGAACCAGGTAGTGTCTTGCAAAAAACGGGAATTGAACCCGTAACCCACGGTTTAAAAAACCGTAGCTCTAACCAATTGAGCTACCTTTGCTCTTGTACACTCAGTTAAAAGCGTATCGCTAATTCTTCAAAACTTTTTTCAACCTTCTTCTTACTAAACTTCCCAGTTTCTTTAACAACAATATGCCGAATACCCATCTCTTGCAACTTTCTGTTTCTATACTCATCTCGTCTTTGTACTTGTCTTAATCTAACATCTCCGAAAATCGGTTCGTAGTGAACAGGACCATTATACGATATTGCAACATTTCTTTCTGGCAAGAAAATATCAATTTCATATCCTTCAACTATATCCCAAGCGTTTTGCTTTACATCAAAACCAACATCTCTTAACAGCTCAGCTAAATAATCCTCTCCTTTAGACCTATTCATTTGTACCTGTTTCTTTGCTGACATCATACCACCAATCATACCTATTTCAGACAACCTTTTACACTCTGCAATACTTCTTTTCCCAATTCTACCACAACCATCTTTCTTTGATCCTTTCCCAGCATATCCACCTTTCCTGCCCATTACAACAAAATCGTGATGAGAATTAGAACAAACATAACCACAATACTGTCTACCATTTTTCTTACTATTATCTCGGAAATATATACCACATTTCTTACAGAATTTCCATCTTCGTTTTTCTTGATATTCCTTCATCTGTTCTTTTCTCATTCCTTTATTCCACGCAACCAATCTTGCCTCCTATTTCGTTAACGTATCGCATAATTTCAAAGAACAATTTGTGACACGCAAGTCAAGACAGTTTGTTTTCGCGCTCTACCATTGAGCTATCTTCCCGTAAATGGGAAGAACAGGATTTGAACCTGTAACCTCGGCGTCCGAATCGCTTGTAAACTGTTTATAAAGCGTGTCATCTAATTCTATCCTGCGGAAACTAATCCAGATTCCTTTATCTCCTCTTCACTTGGCTCAGGTTCAATAGTCGTAAACAAATCAAATCTTTCTGCATAGGGTTTAAATCTTTCAACATTAGCAATATTCCACATAACAACAGACGGAGAACTATCGCATCCTTCTTTAACTATTATTCCTTTTTCTTCCATTTCCTTCAATGCTAAAACGATTCTCTTCTCATCCTCTATCTGTGTAAGCATTTCATCCCAATTACAACATCCATCCACGTAATTGTGAAACCAGAATTCCGTCATATAAAATTTCTTACCCAACACATCCTCCTTTTCCCGACGGTTCTAAAATCCATCTAACACCACCGATCGGGCGATTCAAAATCATAGCTATTTCAATAATCGTCTTGCCAATACTTCTTAATCTTCGCGCTTCTTTTCTTTCTGTATCAGACCATCTATCTCTGATTAAATTCTTAAATCTATGTTCCAATCTTTCCTGTTTCCTTTTAGCAACAAAACCGATTTTAACAAATTCCTTAAATCCTCTCGCAATAATTTTCCACTTCCTTTCACGCTCTCTTCGTGAATAACTATTAATCCCAATACCGCTCATCAATTCAATTATTCCTTCAACCATTGCAGGCGACCCAGTAAACGCTCTTATCTTAGTATTAGATATTCCACCCTGCGAATCCCAGAATCCTCTCAAAAACTCAATCTTCACCTTCTCTATTCCGTTCTTAATCGCTTCAGGAACTATACAGGTCAATTCTCGGAAATCTTCAATCTTACCATATTTCAATACATCAATACCCACAGCCTGCGGTGCAGTCACTCTCCAATACCTACCTTCTTTGCAAACCTCTCTTTCTATTCCATAAGTAATCTTAATACAATCAGCAAATTTCTGAGCAAATTCTTTGTCCTTAACAAACAATCTCACTAATCGTGGGTACATCTCTCCACCTCGTCTTCTACTCATACATAACGAACCATCAGAACAAATCACTCCAAGAATATACGCCTTCTCCTTCGTCAGTTCACTATTCTTAATTCTGATATACTTCCCGCACTTCTCACCGACAAACAAACCAATATGACTTTCACTCATCCTTCTCCGAGCCTCTATAGTAAATTTCATCCAGCCAAACCTTTAGGATAAACAAAGATATTATTTTCATCAAGATGCTTTCTTATCGTAAAATCAGAATGACCACTAGCATCAACGATATCAATACCTTCATTACCCTCAGTTCTTGTTGCTTCCTTGATCGCTGGAGCAAGTCTACCAATAATTTCTTCTTCCGAGCTTTCCATCGAAACGTCAAGCTCTTGACCAGTAAACTTATACGACTGCGATTCAAGAATAATTTCAACGGTGATCTCACCAGCGCTAACTTCTGTCATTTTTATCCTCCTTCAGAACAACTTAATATGGTGGGCTCGGTCTGAGTTGAACAGACATCGGCTGCATTTCAGTGCAGTGCGTGTACCGCTTGCTTGTAACCATTTTCAAAAACGTTCTATTGAACGTAAGGCGAACTGGCTGCTTGCTTTTTATTTCGCCACGAGCCCATTCATTTACTCCTTTCTTATCTTCTTACACGGAAGTCGGTAGGACTTCAAACTTTCCGAAGATTGCTTGTATGTCCTACCTCAACCGTGCTATACTCTCTGCTTCAAATGGTTTATTTATTACTATTATAAGTAATATCCATTTTTCCAGCTTTGTCAAGAGTTAATTTGCATTTTAATTAACCCCGACAACATAGTCTCAAATGTCCCTTTATAGTTTCTGTTTATCTTAAACCCATGTTTCTTACAGAATTCTACATGTGTCTCTACGTAAGGCGAGAACCATATCTCACACTTCGTCTTATCATAAACATCCATCCATACCCATATATTAATCGTCCCTCCAAGAATTTCAACTTCCCTGCTCTTGCCCATAACGTACTTCTCATTCCATTCATCAGTCGACTTATCATCGCTACGTGCATACCGTATAACTGCATCAGGATTGATACTATACGAATTGCCATCAGGACCAAAATCGAATTTATTCGGATAATGATCATTAACCATTACTACATACTTTTTGTTATAACATAACCAAATTCCGTTCGTCGCCACACCACACCAATAATGTCTTCTTTCAAGATACTTTGGTACATTCTTCATTATTACTCCTCTCTTTTTACATACAGTTCATATGGCGTTCCT
>Ga0114919_10001767_pt1 | contig 17337 bp, 16 predicted proteins | sample BlataG_FD_88682 | JGI IMG/M metagenome (GOLD analysis project Ga0114919, IMG submission 88682) | Deep subsurface microbial communities from Black Sea to uncover new lineages of life (NeLLi) - Black_00105 metaG | ecosystem: Environmental > Aquatic > Marine > Oceanic > Sediment | place: Atlantic... | reverse complement strand
TTGATTTCATCAATAATGATGAGCTGGTAGAGGTTACTCCCGAGAATATCAGGCTGAGGAAGAAGTTATTGACTCATGCACAAAGGTTGAGGAACATCGCTTCTCTACGGCGAAGCATAAAGGTATAGGCCCTGGCTTATCAATGACATCTTTCAAATCGCAAAAACACGAAGCAGGCTTTGATGATTCTCAGAGGCAAGCCACGGTGCAGGCAGCTAGAATGGCAGGATTAGAAGACACTAAGATTCAGGTTATTGAGGAGCCAACCGCAGATGGCACGAAGCTGATAACCACGACTCGCGAGTGTGACAATACGCTGGGCGGTATTGACATGGACAACATGATCTTGGAGTACATATTCCAAAACGACAGTGGCTCACCCAAACTATCCGATCTATATCCAATCTTAGATGCTGACCAGCGATTACGTCTCTTCGGAAGAATTGAGGAAGCAAAGATATCAGCCTCTCGGGATGGTAAGGGGACAGTAAACCTTCGGCTTCCTGTTGGAGGAACCCGTTCAAAGCAGATTTCGATGCCGTTAGATAAAGAGCAATTGGCTGAGATTGTAGCGCCGATTATCACTGGCTATACAACAGAAGGAAACCATCAAAAAGGAGTCAGACCTGTCATCACTCGTGCCCTACTGAAAGCTGCTGGTGGTGAACCAAAAACCATCCCGCAGGTTGTCAAAGAAATAGAATGGTTGATCCTAGTTGGGGGACCTTGTAGGATGGAATGTATGCGCAGTATGTTAAAGGATGTGTTTAGAGAAAACGAGAAGATAGTTCACCAAGTTGACAGTGTAGATCCAATGGACAGGTTCTTTATGGAAGGTGTGGCACAAGGGTCAGCACTCTCCCAGACGAAGGGGATGGATATAACCACCAGCGTTTCTTGGACAGTAAGCATATTTTCTATGCTGGCTGGGGTAACTCCCGTTCTAGCCGCTGGCACTCCCTACAGCAGAGAGAAAGGTATCAATAGAGCTGTGCGCATACCTGTGCACGGAGGTTCCAATCAGTTATGGATACTGAGCCAGAAGGAATCACAGCCCGCGCTTGAATGGAGCATGCGTAACCACATAGTCAATGTTCCTCAGGATGGAGAACTTAAAGTAAACTTAGTCTGGAGCGAAGGTGGCGCTGAAGCTGATAAAGTAAGCGTTGAGGGGTGTGGACTTCCAGGTGTAATTCAGTTTCCGCAGATGAGCAACACGACAACTCTAGGCGCCAGCCTTGAGGGTGGACTCCGCTGGTATTTAGCGGTTGCCAAAGACCTTAGAAAGCTGGTGGCATTAGCAAGAGAGCCTCTGGTACGATGGTTAATACCACAAGTAGGTACTGTAACAGATGCAGAAAAGCTGACTGATGAAAGTCTCAGGCTTCACCTACCGCATTTTCAATAAGTTCAATTCGTGACGGCTTCCCCTTTTGGTCTAGCTCTACAGCGACCACATCAATGCGCCATAACGGGGGGAGGTTATTGTGGGTTTGCTGATAGTGGGAGGCAACAGCTCTTAATCTTTCTCTTTTAGCTGGTGTGATTGACTCTTCCGGGCTGCCGAACTCCAGGCTCCTTTTAGTCCTTACCTCAACAAAGACCAGGTAATCTTTATGCTGAGCTATGAGGTCAATCTCACCTTCAGGGCAGCGGTAGTTAGCTTCCCAGATACGGTAACCCCGTTTCCTGAGGAAATCCTTGGCCAGTTTTTCACCCAGAATACCGGTGTCTCTGCGCTTCATTTCTCCTTTATTGGTAACCTCACCCCTCGAAGAGTCTTCGACCTGTATCCCCCTTCCCTTAACAAATTACAAAGGGAAGGGGGTCAGGGGGATAGGTTCCCCAAAAATCCCTCCATTATCTCCCTAACTGGCTTAAATGACTGGCGATGGATGGGACACGCACCAAGCCTAAATAGACAGGCAAGGTGCTCCCTGGTGCCATAGCCCTTATGTTGAGCCAAGTTATAGCCGGGATAGATTCTATCAAAGGCTACCATTAGCTGGTCCCGGGCGACTTTGGCAATGATAGAGGCACAGGCTATGGAAAAGCATAAATTATCACCATCGGTTATTCCCTTTTGTGGTAGCTTGACCTCGGGAAGGCACATATAGTCTATGAGCAGGGATTGTGGCGGTGGTGAAAGCTGGTCTATGGCTAGTTTCATAGCCAGTCGTGTCGCTTTGATTATACCCTGGGCATCTATCAAGTAATGGGGAGCCAAGCCGACGCCTATGGAAATGGCTATCTCATGGATACGGTGAAACAAAAGCTCTCGTCTGGCTGGACTCAACTGCTTACTATCTTTCACCTGGTCTAGCCAGGGGGCGTCTACATGATGGGGCAAAATGACGGCTGCGGCTACCACCGGGCCCGCTAGAGCACCACGACCAGCCTCATCAATGCCAGCAATGCGCTGGTAACCCTGTGCTTCAAGTATTTCTTCTTCAGCAAAGGACGGCATCTATTATCCCCCCACCCAGGACAACATCGCCCTGGTAGAATACTACCGATTGCCCGGGAGCAATCGCCTGCTGAGGCTGATGAAAGTTTATCTCGGCTATCTTATCTTTAAGATGGAGTCTGGCGGCTGCCTCTGGTGTCTTATAGCGAACCTTAGCCGTTATATTTATAGGTTCCCTCGGGGCTTTTCCCGATACCCAGCTTAGCTTACTGGCAATGAGAGCATTATGTAAAAGATGGTCTTTGGTGCCCACCACCAATCTGTTATTGGCGGCATCCAGTTTGAGCACATATAGCTGCTCATCTGAGGCAAGCCCTAGCCCTTGCTTTTGTCCCACAGTGTATCGAGCCAAACCGCCATGTTTCCCCAAGACCTTGCCCGTTATGTCAACTATGTCCCCTGGCTTGAGAAAGATATGCTCGGCTATAAATGACCGATAGTCATTATCGGGGATAAAGCAAACATCCTGGCTGTCATGCTTGCTACTGGCGGGCAAGCCCAGCTCAGCAGCTAATTCCCTGACCTTCTCCTTGCTCAGCTCGTCCAAAGGCAATAGCAGGTGTTGAAGCTGCCTTTGCCCTAGAGTATAAAGGAAGTAGGACTGGTCTTTAGTTATGTCAACTGCTTTCAGCAAGCGGTAGCCATTCGGTGAGCGCTCTATTCTGGCATAATGACCGGTGGCTAGGTATTCTGCCCCCATTTCCAGCGCCTTTTCCAGGAGAAGACCAAATTTGATATGCTGGTTGCAGGCAATACACGGGTTTGGCGTCCGTCCCAGGCTATACTCCCGGCAGAAGTAGTCAATAACCAGGCGGTGAAATTCTCCCTCAAGGTTGAGCTTATAGAGGGGTATATCCAGAATCTGGCAGGTGTGCTCTAAATCTGATGTGGTGGGCGCTAGGCCAGGGTCTGGCCATAGCTGCATATAAATGCCGTTGACCTCATACCCAGCCTGTTTCAGCAGGGCAGCTGCCACTGAAGAATCTACCCCACCACTCATAGCTACCGCCACTCGCCTTTTGAGCATATTCTCGATTCAGTCTCCTCGACTTGAAAGCAGTTGGCTTACCCTTTGCCAGACAATCTCCGCTATTTTTCTTTTAGATTGGCTGCCATCTACTACCAGCCATCGCTGTGGCTCATCGGCAACCAGCTTGAGGTAGCCCTCCCGCACCCTCTGGTGAAAGGCTAGAGCCTCCCGCTCAAAGCGGTCTTGCCTTTTCGCACTCTTGCGGTCAAGCCCCTTCTCTGCCGGTATATCCAGCAGAACAGTCAGGTCAGGCTTCAATCCCTGAGTGGCAGCATTATTAGTAGCCTTGACCATTTCCAAATCCAGCCCTCGCCCATAGCCTTGGTAGGCAGTAGTAGAGTCGGCATAGCGGTCGCTGATAACCACCTTCCCGCCTTCCAGATTGGGTCGGATTACCTCGGTTACTAATTGGGCACGTGAGGCATTAAACAGCATCAGTTCGGTCAATGGCGGTATATCTATGCCTTGAGTCCACTTCAGCCAGTGACCAAGCTTCTTACCAAAGGGGGTACCACCGGGCTCATGGGTCAGCAGGGCGGGGATAGCTAACTGCGATAGTCTTCGGTATAGTTCTTTAGCCTGGACACTCTTCCCACTCCCCTCCCCTCCCTCAAAGGTGATAAATAGAGCCATAATTTATACCTTTTCTTTGTAAATCCCGATCCTTCTATTTGTTATACCAGGCTTAGGCAAATTGTGGGTTTATTTCAATGGCTTTATTAAGGGCATGCAGGGCTTCTTTATATTTATCAAGCCGGTAAAGAGCATCCCCCCTTTCAAGCCATTCGTCTGCTGTCATATCATTCTTCATTTGTCTCTTACTTAAAAATCCTCACCCGCCTATTAGGATCTTTGCCCAGGCTTTTTGAGGATAGGTCGTTTCGCTTGGCGAGCAGGTGCTGTAAGCGTCGAATATAGGCGCTCTGAGGGCTAAGTTCCACCGCTTCCCGCCCCCTCTTTACCTCGGTAACCGCCTCTTCTGCCTCACCGAGAGCGAGTTTAAACAAGTCTGCCTTGTCTGCGCCAGATGTAGGGTAGATAGCATCTAGTAGCTGCCTGATTTGAGCTGGTGTGTTGCTCTTGAGCACATAGATGGATAGGTCGGCTGTTTCGGCATCCCTGACCTTCTGCGGCTTCCGCCGATAGTAGCTCTTAGAGGTTATAAACAGGTTGGCATCATTTAAGCTATTGACTATATCCGGGCTCAATCGCATCTCTCTTGCCATCTGCTCCATCCGTCCTCGATTTACGCCGAAGAGATAAAGCTTAGGTAGATTGTTTCTCCTGACCTGCTGCTTAACCTTGGCAGTTTTTTGCGCCGTGGTCGCTGGCGCTTCCTTTCTGCTTCTGACCTCCCCTGTCTCGTCTAGCCAGCGAACCTCGGTGGCTACAGGTTGACCACGCAGGACAGCATCAACCGCTTCGCCGACATCAGGGTGGATGGCTACCTTGTCCCAGTCCTGGATTTCGACGACAATATCAAAGGTGGGCGGGGACATCCGCTCCAGTATGGACTTCTGGGTGCCCCTTCGCTTTGCCTCTTCATCACCCAGGGTTACCGTCTGAATACCACCGATGAGGTCGGCTAAGGTAGGATTCATCATCAGGTTTTCCAGAGTGTTACCGTGGGCAGTGCCCACAAGTTGAACCCCACGCTCAGCGATAGTCCGAGCTGCCTGAGCTTCAAGCTCGGTGCCTATTTCATCAATGACAATTACCTCAGGCATATGATTTTCCACCGCTTCAATCATTACTGCATGCTGCATGGTGGGGGTGGTTACCTGCATCCGCCGGGCGTGCCCAATGGCTGGGTGAGGAATATCACCATCGCCGGCAATCTCATTTGAGGTGTCTACGATGATGACCCGCTTATCCAGGTCGTCGGCTAGCACTCGAGCTACCTCGCGAAGCATGGTTGTTTTGCCTACCCCGGGGCGACCTAAAAGCAGGACACTTTTGCCTGATTGGATGAGGTCTTCAATAACCTTTATGGTGCCAAAGACGGCTCTGCCCACACGACAGGTCAGCCCAATAATACGTCCCTTGCGGTTGCGGATAGCCGAGATTCGGTGTAAGGTGCGCTCAATTCCAGCACGGTTATCATCCCCAAAGCTACTGACGCGAGAAGCTACGTAATCAATGTCCTGCTGGTCAACTTCCTTGGGGTTGAGAACCATTTCCCGCTGGGGAAAGCGGGCTTCCGGGGAGCGACCCAGGTCAAGGACTACTTCTAACAGTTCACTGATATCTTTTTGTTGGCATAGCGGCTGGCGAATGTGTGGTGGTAAAATGTCAGTCAGAGCATCTAGGTCATCGGTGATTACCTTTTGCAAAAATTCCCTCCAATAGCACCTGTGCTCATACTACAATCCCCTAGATGCCAGCAGTTCCTCAACAGGGATTTGCTTTATATCCAATCCGGGCATGGCCTCTCCCAGGTTCTTGGAGACCTCGGCGATGATTTTAGGGTCTTGAAAGTGAGTAGTAGCCTCAACTATAGCCTTGGCTCTAACCGCTGGGTTTGAAGATTTAAATATACCAGAGCCAACGAAGACGCCGTCAGCACCCAGTTGCATCATCAGGGCAGCGTCAGCCGGGGTAGCCACTCCGCCAGCGGCAAAGTTGACCACAGGTAGTTTCCCTGTTTTATGTATCTCAGCGACTAATTCAAAGGGGGCTCCCATTTCCTTTGCCAGTGTCATTAGCTCGTCCTGAGGCGTGTCTGCCAGTTTGCGGATGCCATCCATTACTGCCCGCATATGTCTGACCGCCTCTACAATATTACCGGTGCCGGCTTCGCCTTTGGTTCTAATCATAGCCGCCCCCTCCCCAATGCGCCGCAGTGCCTCACCCAAATCTCGGCAGCCACAGACGAAGGGAAGCTTAAAGTCATGCTTCCAGATATGGTGTGCTTCATCAGCCGGGGTAAGCACTTCAGACTCATCTATGAAATCTACACCCAGAGCCTCAAGGGCTTGAGCCTCCACGAAGTGCCCTATGCGACACTTAGCCATTATCGGTATAGAAACCGTCTCCATAATGGCTTCAATAATCGTTGGGTCAGCCATACGGGCTACACCGCCAGCAGCTCTGATATCGGCTGGCACTCTCTCCAGTGCCATCACCGCACAGGCACCTGCCTCCTGGGCAATCTTGGCTTGCTCGGCGTTGACCACATCCATAATCACCCTGCCCTTTAGCCTTTGAGCCAGCCCAGTTTTAACCTCCCATGTGCCGGTTTCCATATCCTTCTCCTTACCCCACGGCAAAACTCGTGACTTTTTATAGATATATTCTACTATTGTTTAAGTAGTTTATCAACCTCCAACCGTTGTGGGCGATCTAAACGGACCGGAGGAAACCCCAGAAAGCTTGATTGGGCCTGTGCCATGTGCAGTAAGGGTCTGGCCTTTAAGCAACTCGTATTTAGCCGGAAGAGCAGAGTGTGGATAGGCTGGATAGAGGGTTACAACCAGCCTGTGTAGCTGCTTGCCCCAGCCATTGCATTTACTTTGGGGATATAAAAGAAATTACTGAGAGATTGGGAGAGAGAAAGCTACTGCCGCATAAAAATAGTCATGTTATTGGAGGCCTGCAACAGACACTGACTCAAATACAGCCAGCGGTCAGATTCGAACTGACGACCGGCGGTTTACGAAACCGCTGCTCTCCCTCTGAGCTACGCTGGCTTTATCTAAGTATAGCACAAAATCGATTGGCTGATAAAAACCTCATGTTCTATAATGGATAACGCTAATAACTAATCTAGGACTGTGGAGGTGAAAGATGGCCATTGCTGCATGTGGCATTGCCTGTGAAGTCTGCGCCCTCTATGACCAGAAGAAGTGTCCTGGCTGTATTCCCGGGACTGATGAGGAGGCCCCTGCCAAACTGAAAGCACTAACGGAAATGGGGTTTCCCTGCCCCGTTCTGAAGTGTGCTATTAATAGCCGGGTAGCCTATTGCCTGAGCTGCGATAAATTCCCCTGTGACATTCACTATCAGGGGATACCGTATAGCAAGGTACTGCTTGACATCTTTAAGAAGATGTTAAACAGGTGAACTTGGTTATATTTTCCCCAGCAATATTTTAACGAAGGGGAATAGACCGAAAAAGAGAATAAAAAGGGCACAGCCAACCGCAGCCGCCACCAGGTTTATCCCAGCAACCTCAGGCCCAAACTGCCATAAAACACTATCTAACAGGCTGCCCAAAAAGCCACCCGCCCAGCCCAAGCCTATAGTCCTGAGCCGCCCGGTAGGCACAACTACGGGTACCAGCTTATTGCCAACAAGCCTGAGTATAATGGCAATTGCCAGTAAAATAAAAAAGCCAGCTACACTCACTCTAACCCCAAGCTAGTTTAACAACTCAGCGCCCTATGTCAAATTGTTGACGCTCAGATAGGGTTATGGTAGTATAAGAAGCTATGAAGATAGAGGAAGAGCTGGTCAAGCTTTCAGCCGAAAAAGATATGCTACTAACCATTGGTGTTTTTGACGGCGTTCACCTTGGTCATAGATACCTGATTTCCCAATTAAAGGAGCTCGCTAGGCAACAGAATTTGGTTAGTGGAGTGGTAACCTTTCGCCAGCATCCCCAGGAGGTATTGTCACCTCAAACTAAGCTACCATTCTTGACCGACTTTGCCCAAAGAACAAACCTTCTCAAGAATGAAGGCGTTGAGGCTATTATTACCTTGTCCTTTACCCCTGAGTTAGCCCAGCTCAGCGCTCGGCAATTCATTGCTCTACTGAAGAAATACCTTGGAATGCGCGGAGTGGTAATTGGACCTGACTTTGCCTTAGGTCGAAACAGAGAAGGCAATACCAATACCCTGCGCCGACTGGGACGAGAAATGGGCTTCAGTGTAACCGCAGTGCCTCCGATAGTAATAGATGGTGAGGTGGTAAGTAGCACAGCTATCAGGAATGCTCTAGCTGAAGGAGATATGAAACGGGTGCAGAAACTGGTGGGGCGTCCCTTCAGCCTTCATGGGCATGTAATCCCCGGGGCAGGACGAGGCGTAGAGTTGGGCTTCCCCACCGCCAATCTGGATACAGACCCAGAGCAAGCCCTTCCCGCCGAGGGCGTTTATGTCGGCTGGGTTCATATTGATGACCAAGCCTATCCCTCAATGACTAATATTGGCAAGCGCCCTACCTTCGGTGGCAACGAGCGTGTAGTAGAGGTTTACCTCCTTGACTACCATAGCGACCTATATGGGCAGGAGCTAACCATTGATATTATTGAGCGACTTCGTGGCGAGAAAAAATTTGACGCCCCAGAAGAATTGAAGAAACGGATAACAAAGGACATAAAACAAGGAAGGGCCATATTAAAAACCAAAGGTGGAAACTAGGCTATGTTCAGCCAAGACATCGGTTATGTGCTAAAGCGAGCGGTAGCCGAAATTATAATAGAAGATGAGATGGTTGAGCTACTGCGCTCAGGCAAAAAACTACGGCTAAAGGAGGGTTTCGACCCCAGTTTCCCTGATATCCACCTGGGTCATATGGTTTCACTAAGGAAGCTGCGGCAATTCCAGGAGCTGGGACATCAAATTGTTCTCATTGTTGCCGATTGGACAGCCCAGATTGGTGACCCCAGTGGCATGTCAGCTACACGACCAATGCTATCCATGGAGCAGGTTAAGGCTAACGCCGAAACCTATATGAAGCAGTTCTTCAAGATAGTTGATAGGCAGAGGACAGAGGTGAGGTGGCAAAGTGAGTGGTTTGGCAAATTTACCCTCACTGATGTTATCCAGCTTACCAGCAAGTTCACCATTGCCCAGTTGATGGCTCGAGAGGACTTCAGCACCAGATACAATGCAGGACGACCTATCACTATGACCGAATTACTCTACCCATTGCTTCAAGCCTATGATTCGGTAGCCATACAGGCTGATGCCGAATTTGGCGGCACTGACCAGAAGTTTAATCTACTGGTGGGTAGGGAGCTTCAGTCCATGGTAGGGCAGCATCCCCAACAGGTCTTTTTAGTCCCTATCCTCGCCGGGACTGATGGTAGTCAGAAGATGAGCAAAAGTCTGGGCAACTATATCGGTGTCGCTGAGCCACCTGAGGAGATATACGGCAAGGTGATGTCTATCCCTGATACCCTTATCCTACAATACTTTGAACTGGTGACCGATGTCCCCGATGAGGAACTGGAGGAATTCAGGCAAGAGCTTATACTTAACACTATTAATCCAATGAAACTCAAAAAACGCCTGGCTAGGGAAATTATAACCCAGCTCTACGAGCAACAGGCAGCCGCTGAAGCTGAGGAGCACTTCGTTAGGGTGTTTCAAAAAAGGAAAGCACCGGAAGAGATACCTGAATATCGCCTGTCTTTTAGTGAACTAGTCCCTCAAAAAGGCAAATATAACGGCATTGATGTTAGCCGACTACTTACGGTAACTGACCTGGTCAAGAGCCACAGCGAGGCTAATAGGCTGATTGCTCAGGGGGCGGTCAGTATAGACGGCGGGAAAATCTCCAGCAATATAGCCCCTATCCAGAGTGGCAGCATTATCAAAGTAGGTAAGCGGCGCTTTGCCAAAGTAATAAATACTGATACACTAACATAGTAAAGGAGACAAATGGAGCACCTACGCATTCCAGGACCTACCCCCTGCCCTGTTGATGTTCTTCAGGCAATGACCAGGCAGATGATAAATCACCGGGGACCAGAGTTTGGGCAGATACTGAACGGGGTAACAGCTAAACTGAAACAATTATTCCAGACCAAAGGCGATGTTTTTGTGCTCACTGGTTCGGGCACCGGCGGTCTGGAGGCAGCCATCGTTAATACCCTGTCTCCCGGCGATAAGGTATTATCGGTATCCATTGGCGTCTTTGGTGAACGCTTTGCCGCTATCGCCGAGCGATTTGGAGCTGAGGTAATCCCGCTCCGCTTTGAATGGGGCAGGGCGGCTGATGTAGATGCCATTCGCCAGGCTCTTAAGGCTGAACCAAAAATAAAAGCGGTGTTGGTTACCCACAATGAAACATCTACCGGTGTCACCAATGACCTGGCTTCAATAAACTCAGCGGTGAAGGAATTTGATAAACTGCTGCTGGTTGATGCCATCAGCAGCCTGGGCTCAATCAACCTGCCGGTAGATGACTGGCACTGCGATGTTACAGTTACTGGCTCCCAGAAGGGGTGGATGGTTCCCCCCGGTTTGGCTATGGTTAGCGTGAGCCAGGAGGCGTGGCAGGCATATTCAAAAGCCAAGACGCCCCGCTTTTACTGGGATTTCGCCAAGGCTAAAAGCTATCTGGAAAAGGGACAAACGCCATGGACGCCAGGTATCTCCACAGTATTTGCTCTATCGGTATCGATGAAAATGATGCTGAAAGAAGGATTACATAATATCATCGCCCGACATGCCAGGGTTGGCAAGGCAGCCCGAGAGGGAGTAAAATCGCTGGGCTTATCCCTCTTCGCTGAAGAGAGCCATGCCTCCAATACAGTTACCGCTGTAGCTGCTTCAGACGGACTTGATACCAAGAAGATGCTCAAAATTATGAGAGAGGAACATAAAGTTGTGCTCGCTGGTGGACAACAGAGATTAGATGGCAAGATATTCCGCATCGGTCACCTGGGCTGGGTAACTGAAGACAACATTGAAACAGTAATTTCAACGCTAAGGGTAGTATTGCTGCAGGCTGGGTTCAGGAGTGCTAGTTAACAATGAAGGTCTTAATTGCTGACTCTATTTCTGGGGAGGGCATAGATATTCTTCGTAGCCACGCTCAGGTGGATATTAAGACAGGACTTAAGCCAGAGGAGCTGATATCCACCATCGGCGACTATGAAGCTTTGGTGGTGCGCAGCCAGACCAAGGTCTCAGCCGAGGTTATTGAAGCCGGGAAAAGGCTACAGGTCATCGCCCGGGCTGGTGTTGGGATAGACAATATTGATGTGGAAGCAGCAACCCGGCGAGGCATTGTGGTAGTTAATGCCCCCACCGGCAACATCACCTCAGCCGCAGAGCATACCATTGCCCTTATGCTCTCCTTAGCCCGTCATATTCCTCAAGCCAACGCTGTGCTCAAATCAGGGGTATGGCGGCGAAGCGATTTCATGGGCACCGAGATAAAAGATAAAACGCTGGGTATCATAGGCTTGGGCAATGTAGGGTCGGAGGTAGCCAGACGAGCCAGAGGTCTGCAAATGAAACTCATCGCTTACGACCCCTTCATCTCCATCGACCATGCCCGCAAACTTCAAGTGGAGCTTGTTCCCTTGAGGCAGCTACTCAAGGAATCGGACTTCATCACCCTTCACCTTCCATTAACTGATTCAACCAAGGGATTAATAGGGGCAAAGGAGCTGGCTTCAGTCAAACCAACAGCTCGTATCATTAACTGTGCCCGGGGCGGGCTAATTGATGAGAAGGCACTGGCTAAGGCGGTGAAAGAGAAAAGGGTGGCTGGGGCTGCCGTTGATGTCTTCTCCACTGAACCAGCTACCGAGAGCGTCCTCTTTGAAGATGATAACATCATTGTTACCCCTCATCTGGGCGCTTCCACCACCGAGGCTCAAGCTACTGCAGCCAAGGATGTTGCTGAGCAGGTTATCGATGTATTTAATGGTCGTCCAGCCAGATACTCAGTTAATGCCCCCTTTATTTCTGCTGAAACCCTATCAGTGCTAGCACCCTTCATGAAGGTAGCCAGCAATGTGGGCAGACTGGTCAGCCAGCTAGCTGAGGGGCAGATGAACGCCATTCAGATTAAATATAATGGCGAGATTTCTGACTATGATACCAATGCCCTTAAGGCAGCCGTGCTGGGTGGACTACTCGAGGGGGTAAGTGAGGAACGAGTTAATCTGGTCAATGCCAACATAGTGGCTGCCCAGCGTGGGCTGACAGTGGTGGAACAGAAGGAGTCCACCTGTGAAAATTATGCCAGCCTTATCACCGTAGAAGTCACCACCAGCGCCGGGGTCACCACCGTCGCTGGAACAGTAATGCGTGAGGAATCACATATCGTCCGGGTTAATAACTACTGGATTGATATTGTGCCCACCGGGGGCTACTTCCTGTTTAGCGACCACCGAGACCGCCCCGGGCTTATCGGAGCCGTGGGCAAGATAGCTGGCGATGCTGATATAAATATCAGCGCCATGCATGTATCTCGCCTCAAGCCCAGGGGGCAAGCCCTGATGATACTAGCCCTGGATGAGCCTCTGCCTGAAGAGCAGCGCCAGCAACTACTATCCCTCCCCGATGTCTACACTGCTAAGCTGGTAAAGCTGTAATCTGTCACTCAAGCACCTACACCAGCCGATTAAAAACTAATCCCGATGGTAGTTTGGGATAAAAGTAGGTTGATTTTCTGGGCATTCTGTCACCAGCATCGGCAATGGCTTTAATCACCTCCGCCCGAATTGGGCTTAATAGAAAGGCTAGCTGGTATTCCTGATATAATATTCTGTTTGCTGCATCCTGCCCATCATAACTATAACCAAGGATTGACTCCTCGCTACCACTGCTCAGTCCCAGTAGCTTCTCCAGTATGATGTGGTCAAGCACACTAACATCCAACCCTTTGTATAGCTCGGAATGAAAATAGGGCATCATCTGGCTGGCAGCAGCAAGGTCACGTAACCTGAGCACAAGGAGACGCCCTTGAGCCAAACCAAAAAGAACCAATCTAACCTCGTTTGTCTCCTCCTTAGTCAATAAATCGTCAACTTGCTGCCAGACATCAGGCATATTAAGCGGCAGTTCCTCTATTTCAAAGAATGACTTTAACTTAGCCATCAACTCATTCAGGGTTGTTCTTGATATCCCCCGGACTAGCCGATGGGGAGGTAGAATGATAAGCCCAGGGTCGGAGAAATCTACCAGCGTCATCATCACAAAATCGAACGCCTCGTCTCCTGACGCTGGTGAAGAACAGGCACGCCTCTCTCGCTGGTAAGTAAGAGCACTCTCATAGCGATGGTGCCCATCAGCAATATAGAGCGGCTGATGAGCTAAGCTACCGCATATCTGACCGATAACCTCAGGCTCGGTGATAGCCCAAACATTATGCCTTTCTCCGTTAGCACCACTCAAGCTAATTATAGGCTGGCTTTGTTCTTGTGCCACTAGCAACGAGGAGACCCGCTGTCCTTGGTCTTCAAATAAAGCCAAAATTGGGCTAGTATTGGCTTGGCATGCCCATAACAGGCTTAATCGGTCATCCCTGGGTTCAGCCAGTGTGCCCTCATGGGGGCGGACTACCATCCTATCCCATTCCTCCAACCTGACACAGGCGATTATACCACGGCGCCTGAATTCCTTCCCCTTATGGTTGAAATAGTGGTCGTGGAGGTAGATAGCCGGCGCTTGGTCAATCATAAAAACACCTTGCTCCAGCCACCGCTCTAAGGTAGCTGCTGAGCGAGTATATTTATTGTCTGTAGCCGTATCCTGAGGTAACCCTCGACCACATTCTACTCGGACGAAGTTATACTCGCTCCTGCGATAAAGCTCCTGCTGCAACTGTGGGGTAATAATGTCATACGGGGGACAGATAACGCCAGCTAGGTCTTCGACCAGCAGTTGATTATAACGCACACCCCGGAGGGGATGAATTTCAGCCACGCTTAACCAATCCTTTTCTTACCGAGCATATAAGAAGGTGATTTGTTAACTACCTAAGTTTAACCTATGATACAGAAAGGGGCAAGTCTTGCTACCAAATAATCAAAATGTCCATTATGGTGTCACTGGTTGGCGGTTTTCGATAGTTATTTAACCGGGAGTAGCTCTGGTTTATAACGACTTTAACCTCATTGTCAAACTGTGGCTCAAAGTATAATAACCCTCTATCAATAGTATTAAAGGCTATTATTGAATGCCCTTTTTCCCGATAGTGCAGCACGACAAAAGCGCATCGTAAGCCTTCTGCTTCAGCATTATTACACACATCCCTAGCGAAGTGGCTACATATATAAGTATCCTCAACATATTCATTCTTGTCTGTTTTATCCTTTCTCAAGAAAGTAACTGTCTCTCTATAAGTCGGGTCTCTTAAGGTATAACCATGTCCCGCGCCAGCTTCTATACCTACCTCATATCCGTCCTCATAGCCATCGGCTTTGCCCAGGTCATAGCCCTCATCATATCCACCTTGTTTGCCTGAAACATAGCCTTCATTATAGCCATCCTGCTTACCCGAGCTATAGCCAATCTTTTGACCTGCAGAATAGCCATTATCATATCCCGCTGCGTCACCTATAGCATATGCCACATTGTAAAGGACAAAACTGCCTGCGCTTACCAGAACCAATATACCCATTGGTATAAAAATTCGTTTTATCCACTTCATTCTACTAACCCCCGTTTCTATTAATGCACATTATATCCGTTTATCTTTTGCATAGCTACACAGTGTGTTATAATTTTTAAAAGCAACATGGTGAAGGTGCTCCGTGGATGAACTAAGCCAAGTGAAGCAAAGGATAGAGCAATTAAGGGCTGAAATTAACCATCATAACTATCGGTACTATGTGCTGGATAGCCCTGAGATTTCTGACGCCGAATATGATGAGTTAATGAGAGAGCTGAAGCAACTAGAGGAGCAATATCCCCAGTTCTTGACCCTAGACTCACCCACCCAGCGGGTGGGTGCTGCCCCGGTGGAAGCCTTCGGCGTAGTAGAACACCCCCTGCCTTTACTGTCGTTGGGTAACGCCTTCTCCAAGGACGAGCTAGTAGCATGGTATAACCGAACCTCAAAGCTGGTAGCCGGACAGCAATTTGACTTTGCCTGCGAGCATAAGATTGATGGGTTAGCTGTGGCGCTAACCTATGTTGACGGTCGATTAGCCACCGGGGCTACCCGTGGAGATGGCTTTCGGGGGGAAGATATCACCCAGAACCTGAAAACTATCAGGAGCGTCCCGCTTTCTGTGCCCAAAGATGCCCCAACCCGATTTGAGGTGCGGGGTGAGGTCTTTCTACCCAAAGCTGGCTTTGAAAGGTTAAATCAAGAGAGGGCTGAGGAAGGGCTGCCGCTGTTTGCTAACCCCAGGAATGCCGCTGCTGGCTCAGTGCGACAGCTTGACCCACGCATCACCGCCAAGCGCCCGCTGGATATCTACATTTACGCAATGGTCCCTATTGAAGGAAGGACAACCCCGGAAACCCACTGGGAAACTATGGAGTATCTCAAGTCCCTGGGTTTTAAGGTAAACCCCAATAATAGGCTGCTTACCAGCATTGAGCAGGTTGAAGAACTTCACCATACCTGGGTGGAGAGAAGGAAGAGCCTGCCCTACGAAGCTGACGGCATCGTGGTCAAGGTAAATCAGCTTGACCTCCAGGAACAACTGGGTAGTATCGGTCATGAGCCGAGATGGGCCATAGCCTACAAGTTCCCTGCCATCCAGGGCACCACACGGCTAATTGATATTGGTATCAGCGTGGGCAGAACCGGCACCCTCAACCCTTATGCTATCTTGGAGCCAGTCTCCATTGGAGGGGTAACTATTAAACAGGCAGCCCTACACAATGAGGACGATATCAGACGCAAGGACATCCGCATCGGTGATACCGTTGTGGTGCAGCGGGCCGGTGAGGTGATACCGCAGGTCGTCGGACCGGTCATAAGTAAGCGCAGCGGGCAAGAAAAGATATTCACCATGCCCAGAAGCTGCCCAGTATGCGGTGCTGAAGCGATTAAGCCTGAGGAGGAAGCTATGTCCCGCTGCACCAATGCCGCCTGTCCCGCCCAGGTTCAAGAGCGACTGGAGCACTTCGCCTCCCGGGGAGGTATGGATATCAGGGGAATTGGTGAATCGCTATCCACCACCTTGCTAAAAGAAGGATTGGTCAAAAATGTGGCTGACCTTTATGACCTCAAAGATAGAAAGGAGCAGATTGTCCAATTAGAGAGAATGGCGGAAAAGAGCGTCAGCAATATACTGAATGCCATTGAGAACAGCAAACAGAGACCATTATCCAGGGTCATCTTTGCTCTGGGTATACTTCATATCGGCGAAGAGATGGCAGAGCTTCTGGCAAAACACTTTGGCAGTATGGATAGACTGGCCGATGCTTCCAGAGAGGAACTGCTGTCCATTCCCACTGTTGGTCCCAAGATTGCCGATAGCATCGTTGCCTTCTTCAGACAGGAAGAAAACCAAAAGATTATTAAGCGACTAAAGGATGCCGGGGTTAACCCGAAAGAAAAAGCCAAAACTAAAGAATTACCGTTAACTGGTATGGGATTTGTTATCAGCGGTAGGCTAGAAACCTTTTCCAGGCAAGAGGCAGAAGCAATGATAAAAGCCCTCGGCGGCACCACCAAGGACAATGTTACCCAGAAAACCACCTACCTGGTAGTAGGTGCCGACCCCGGTTCCAAGCTAGCCCGTGCTCAGGAACTGGGCACCGAACTGCTTACAGAGGAAGAACTCATCCGTCTTTTGGAGCAGAAAGCCTGAAATGAAATTAATCATAGGCTTAGGTAATCCAGGGCGCGTTTATGCCAATAACCGTCACAATATTGGCTTTATTTGCCTCAATCATTTTGCCAAGTCTCAGGGCATAAAATTTGACAAAAAACGGGGTCGCGCCCGGCTTGGCTCAGGTGAGGTAGCCGGCAGTAAGGTGGTAGTAGCCAGACCCCAGACCTATATGAACCTGAGTGGTCTGTCGGTAAGCCGGCTAATACGAAAGTTCAATATCAATCTCAATGACCTTCTTATCATTCACGATGACCTTGACCTACCTTTGGCTAAAATCCGCATCAGTCAGGGTGGAGGCTCTGGCGGGCACAGGGGTATTGAATCCATCATCAGTTACCTGGAAAGTCAGGATTTTAT
>Ga0114919_10001766_pt1 | contig 17337 bp, 23 predicted proteins | sample BlataG_FD_88682 | JGI IMG/M metagenome (GOLD analysis project Ga0114919, IMG submission 88682) | Deep subsurface microbial communities from Black Sea to uncover new lineages of life (NeLLi) - Black_00105 metaG | ecosystem: Environmental > Aquatic > Marine > Oceanic > Sediment | place: Atlantic... | reverse complement strand
GGGACCCCAAGAAAAAAAAAAAAAAGAAAACTTGTGGTCGAAATAAAAACCCCCCCCCCCCCCCCCCCCCCCCCCCCCCTTTCCCCCCACCCCCCCGGCCCCCCCCCCCCCCCCCCCCCCTCCCCCCCCCTTTTCCCCAGCAGAATGGGTTAGTCTCGAGCATCCTTTCTTTCAAAACCCTAGATGTGTGATAAGACATGATACAATGGAACATGATCGGACTACCGGCCACATAGACTCTCAAATTTGTCCATGTTCTTTGAAATAATCTAATCTGCCAACCTCATCTCTGTCGTTGGTCAATGTTTGCGCTTGAATGCAAGGTAAGACCAAATGATCACCTCATTCAAACCCTCCTCTATTGCAACTTTAAACATCAACCTCTCCTTGCACGCAGGAATGGTGGTGTGAGAAGCTCTTGAACGGTGAAAAGACGGTTGAAGTTCGTACCTATCAACCCCCTCACCCCTCATCCTTCTTCAATTCCCCCGTCTTACTAATAGCTACCACTGGTCCAGATGGCCAGGCGAGTTTAGGTGATGTTGTACATGCTGGAGATTCTACTGGGAAGGTCGTAGGAGAGGTTTATTTTGACAAGTGTGTTAGGTACCAGTCTCGACGGGAATTTGCACAAGACAAGGCCAAACACCTTGTTGCAGTAGTAGATCCTTCTGATAATAATAATGGCAAGAACAAAGGGAACCCATATGGCTGGAGGTCAGATGTAGAGATTTATGGTTGGTTAGTGAAGGGATATGAAAGGTATGATGTAGCGAAAAAAGTGCCGGAAATGAAAAGAGAATTGAGATCTGTCTACCGAGTGGTTGAAGGAGGGGCGGTGACAGAAATTGTGGATAGAGGGTGCTAGAGCTGGGTATAGATTTCATAGTTAATCGACTATCGAGACCGAGATCAAGGTATTTCAGTCACCTGAATTTGCAATTGCACCCATTCAAGTGATCATCACAGCAAAGATGCAGACTCTTAAAGCTCAAACCATCAAGAACAACTGCGCAATATCTCGCACTGCTACCTTCCAGAAACCACTCATACCATTCATCAAGTCATCGAGACCATCATCTCGCCCCCACACCACCACCATCATTCCTCTCAATGCCGCTACCGAGGCCACCGACGCTCCACCCACCAGCGGCATTGAAAAAACCGGCCCAAACCTAAAGGCCCTCAAGGACATCCAAGAAATCATGGATATCCTCCCTCATAGGTATCCTTTCCTTCTTATCGACCGCGTATTGGAGTGGGAATACGGTAAATCCGCTGTTGGTTACAAGTGCGTCACCGTTAATGACAATTTCTTCCCTGGCCACTTTCCTCAACGTGCCATCATGCCAGGCGTCCTCCAGGTAGAGGCCATGGCCCAATTGGGAGGTATTGTCATGATTGATCCAACTGAAGCAGCTCAGCAGAATAATTTCTTTTTCGGAGGGGTTGATGGGTGTAAATGGAGGAAACCTGTTGTTCCAGGTGATGTGCTGATGATGAGGGTAGATGTGACTAAGTTTAACAAGAGGTTTGGGGTTTGTAAGATGGCTGCTAAGGCTTTCGTGGGACAAGATCTTGTGTGTGAAGCTGAGCTTACGTTGATTATGGGCAAGTAAAATTGTGCATGTGTATATACTAATTTAGAGAGAAGAGAGAGCTATACTTTAGAAGTGGAAAAGCCTTCAACCAAATCAAATCAAATGATCGTCCTTTTTTTATCCATCTTTTGTAAACTTACAAGTTCATGTTTTCTATTAAATTAGAAGAAGCAGACTTTTACAACTATATACTCTTATATACATCTATCCAAATATACAGTTACCCCAATGCAGCTTGACGAGCCAATGCCAACAACTTCCAAATAGTTGGCTTGGTAGTAAACCGTGCCAATACAGGCCCAATTTTATCCATATTCCTATTTGCCCCACTCCACACTGGTGGTTGAGGGTGAAACCTAAACGGTCCACTCAACACATTCTTCTCTACATGTTCAAACATCATCGTATTATGCACAAAACAGTTTCCACTCCCAATGGACTCTGCCGTCCCCCCTGTCTCCCCTCCCCCCCAAGCCCCCCACCCTAGTCTGGTGATTGCAAACCCAAGGAGGGTAGGAAGGTTGACTGTGATGGATCCATACTTAAGATCAGTAATAGCTTGGGTGTAGGCTTCTTTGTGTTGTTGTCTAGTGGCTGGATGAATGGTCAAGGAGCAAGAGAGGGATCCCCAACATTGTTCATTTGCAAATTTGACTGCTTCTTTTAGAAAGGTAGATGCGTCACCATTGCAGCCGGGGAGAGCCACTTCTTGGAGTACTCCTACCCAATTTTCAGTCCTAGTATCAGCTTGTTCTGGAGATAGTCCTGTTTTCAACAGCCATTTACTATACTTTACTGCATTATTATTTTTATTACTATCGTCAGCCGCCGGATCTTCCATTCCTTCCCTGTTCCGTCCCAACTCCTCAGCATCAGGATACTTCTTCCTAAAATCGTCAAACTTCTTCCCACTGCCAGGGTAATATGCATATTTGGGGTACTGCGCATCAATCCTTGCTCTAAGAGCCTCTAAAAACTCTTCCCTTTGAGGCCAGGCTATGTCGGTAATAACTATTTCTGCTTTCAGGCAATTGTGTCCGGCGTTGTTGATTAGACCTGCTGCTATGTTCTCAGCATGATACTCCATATCCTCCTTGTTCCAGTGACCTGGTACTACTATATAAGGAGTGACACAACCTAATTCCGCACCGACGTGTTTCTTCAACGGAGGCTCTACTACTATTCCTCCTCCTCCCTTTTTTCTTTTTTTCTTCAATGCTGCTTCCTTCTGTTGTGCGCCCCCCCAAACAATTGCATCGTATGTACCCTCTGACCCAGTCAAATGAACACTCTTCACTAGAGGATGCTCGACCAACATTTTGCCAACATCAGGCCCTCCATACACAAACTCTACAAATCCTTTATTCACCAGCGGCAACATAGCTCTCCTCAGAAAGGGACCTTGGTATTCATTTATTGGGTTCAATTTGCATATCACTATTTCATTGTCTATAACAAGTTTATGTAGAATATCCAAGGCAGCTACTGCTTGTTGGTTTCCTGCTCCTAGTACTAATGCTATTCCTCCAGCTAGCTTTTCATTTTTTTGCTTTCTTGTTTCTTGATCATCATCATCATCCTTATTATAATTATAACTATAAATGCCTCCTTGGGATGGAGGCTTCCCTGGTTGAATCCAAATCTCTCCTCTGAACCCTCCCCAGACCAGGGCTTCTAATCCAGAGGGAAATACCTCTACAACAATCTGATCTGGATGATGCCTAGTTGGGTGTTTTTTAATAGCTAATGGCTTTGGTTGACCATGATGACGTAGTGCCTCTATATACTCACGGAGACCACTCAAAATAGGGGTCCAGTTGAGGATTTCATCACCTATGGAGGAGCCTTTGACTTGAGCGGCAGTGAGGCTGGCTTCTTCCACAACAGCGAGGGTGTTCTCGAGGCAAGCTTGGAGGAGGAGGGCTCGGTTGTCTGCAGGGAGGGTTGCCCAGATGGCTTGGTGTTGCTGGAGGTTCTGGAGGATACGGGTGAGATCTTCTGGAGGGGTGGGAGGAATTCTTTCAAAGCCTGTGTGTGGGTGGGGTGGGGGAGATGACGGTGGGGAGTAACGAGTGATTGTGTAAATGTGTCGGATTGGCGATATGAACTGCGTAATTACATTGGAGATTCATACCTGTAGCAGGTAAGGTTGGGTTTGTACTTGGTTTGAATGGAGACAAAACCCTGCTAGCTACCCCAAGGATTGGTTGATTGATCTGGCCTATTGCTCTCATTCTATCCTGAAACGATAACGTTTATTATGCTTGAGCTTCTTTATTTATCTTTAATCTAAGGGTTCACCCCTCAACACGTTCATTCTTTCTTACAAAATAAAACCCTCACGCCTCTCCACCTTCATCGTCACCACTACTTCCAGGCAACCCAGGAATCAGTCCATTCTTCGCAAACACCCCAGCCATCAACAAACAATCACACACATAAATAAAAGGAAAACTCTTCCACACAAATGGCAATGTCACATTCAACAATGGCACAGCCAGAAACAGCAAATTCAGCGCATCTTTCTCTGATGCAGTACATTCCCTCGCTCTCAGTGACGGGATGGTAAACATCCAGATGGACCACATGCCCATTAGTCTCGCAATATCAGGATGGTCAGAAGGGAAGATAAGGTTGAAAGATAGCAGGCCACCTATGAATAAAGCTACCCAGGCTTGTACTTCAAAGACTGTATAAAGAACGCTGCCTTTAAAAGCGGGGTTTTTGACTGCGCCAGAGGCACGGGGGGCGAAAGTAGTGGCTGCGTTACGAGCGAACTTGGCTACTTCTTTATCTACATCTAACTCAATGTTTGCTGTGATCTCTTGAGCTGGTTCTTCTGCTTTGTGTGTATAGGGAGGGATAGGGAGAGAGAGTTAGCGGGGGAGAGAGGGAGAGAAAAGAGGGGTGGTTGGTGGTGGAGACGCAGAGGGGGGAAAATGTGTGTGGTGCTCGATCGTCTCTCCTCCCTACTTTGCAAAAAATAGAGAGGATATACCATGAGATGGGAGTATGTTTACCTGAAGGGGCAGTTGTTGGCTGTGACGATGAATCAGATTCAGCTCTGCATTGTAGCCGTCTAAAAGAAGATATTCTTTTGTGTGGAAGAGATGCTTGATTGTGACACACAGTTGGCCTTCTAGCAGCTAAGGACTGCATTATGTACGTTCAAAACGCGTGTATTGATGTACAGATGATATGAATTGAATTTTGAATCGTTAATTATGCAGTAGTGAAGAGATAACGTGGCTGGTTTAAACTTTGCAATTGCTAGACACACAAGAGTGAGTGTAAAAATCACTTGCCCGGGGAGATTTTCCACCAAACCTCAACACATGATAACTGAGATTTCATTTTAACAAGGACTCAGATCCAAGTACTCACCACACCCAACAGAGACCTGGTTTTTGTTCCTTTTTATTTGAAATCTCTGTGCTTGAGAGATGTCAGAAACCGCTGATCCGCTCCGTTTTGGAGCACAAGAAGTACGTTCACCCCCTCACCCAAATCGACACACATCAATTTCTAACCACACCCAATCTAACATCAAACAGGATGACGTTCAAGAAGACATCCCTCTGCACGACCCTCAATCCAGCACCACCACTGCTCAAGGGCCTCCTTCCTACCTAACTCAAAGCACCACCACTGCCATGGAGAGCATCCTTCTAGATGACACACCTATATCCACCACTGCAACACATCTTTCACAACCACCACCACTACAGACAATCCCATCACCATTACCATCAGTTCTGCAAAGCCCCTCCCTCCACATCACAGTCAGTGATCCAGTCAAGAGACTATCAGACCATTCCTTCATTCCTGGTGTATCCTCCTCCCACTATGAATACCTCGTCACCTCCACCCCCCTCACCACTAGTAATAACAATGACACCATAGATAACGGAGCAGTGGCATCTTCACACTCAGTAAGATGACGGTTTTCAGATTTCGTCAGTCTAGCAGACATACTCGCAGTGACACACAGAGGAAGGTTTCTCTTCCCTAGACCAGATAAGAACAGGTTAGATGGACAAATTGGAGGAGATGAGTTTGCAGCATCTAGATGCAAGGAATTAGAGCATTACCTGAGGAAACTGGCCCAACATCCAGGTGTGGCGGGGAGCGGGGAGTTGAGGGTGTTTTTACAGGAAGGAGGGACATTGGGGGTTTCTTCTACCTGGCAAGCTATAGTTAATAATGTTCTACTACCTACTGGTGGTAGTAGTACTAGCAGAAGTGGTGGTGGTGGAGGAGGAGGAGGAGGAGGAGGAGGATCTGCATTGTTGAAAGGACTGAGTCGCCTCCCCGGCCAGCTCCTGGGCACTGACACCTCCGTACCAAGTGTAGCAGATGCCGCTCGTAGTTCCCGCCACTCTACCGACCTGCTCCGTCGCCTGAGAGAATTTGGAGAGAAGATAAAACAAGACTACCAAGCTCCTCCAGTGCTGGATGACGATGAACTGAGATTGAGAGAGCATAGGCTTTCTTTGGAAGAACAGTATCAGTCGCACTTGGGAGCGGCTGGTAAAGCGGCAGAGAGGCTGTTGAAAGAATTTGAAGAGATGGGGAGGGTGATGGGAGATGTAGGAATGAGCTTGATGAGAGTGAGTAAGTATGAGGATGAAGAAGGTGGTAGATGTGGTGGATACAGCGATACAGGATCTGGAGCAAGGACAATAGCTGCTGAAACACGCCACGTCGCCCATTCCAGCGTCAGGCTATCTCGGTTGTCCCTCTCAGCAACAGGAGAGCTGGCAAGAGCTCTACAACCTCTTCTTGACGAAATGGCTCTCTCCCCTGCCATTGTCGAGGCTCTGAAAGAGAGAGAAGGTGCATTGCTGACTGTACAGGCACTTGAGGATACCTTGGCAGGGAAGCAAAGAGAAATGCAGAATTTGGAGGGAGTCGCTGCAAGATCAGTAGCAGGAGGAGATGTAGGGAGATCTCAGAGGCTGCAAAAGATGAGGGACGAGGTGGCTGGTCTAGAAGCTGCTATAGCGGCAGGGAGAGGAGAGTATGAGAGAGTGAAAGAGAGGAATATTGAGGAAATAGAGAGGCATAAACAGGAGAAGGAGGCGGTGTTTTTGAAAATGACGACGGATCAGGCTAGAGTGCAGGGGTTGTACAAGGAAAGGGAAAGGCAGGTCTGGGAAGCTACTAGTAGTAATACATAGGAGAGAATTGGTGTAAAATAATAGTAAGATTACAGTCGGAGAGAGAGGCAACGGCGCTCTCTCTCTCTCTCTCTCTCTACTCAGCCTCACTTGAGGGTGTTGTCGGTCTGAGATATGTTAACAACGTTGTCGTTCTGAACCATTGATGAAGTGGCACATTATCTATCCTGACACAATGCATTCAAAATTTTAACACATCTTGGGTATTCAAACAGACGAATTAACTATAAATAACACCCATCCTACTCGATTTTAGACCTGTATCGATTACCACAAAAAACAATGTTGCCTGCCAAGTCGCACAGTCATTCACGCATATCTACAACCAACCGCTTACACACATCTCATAGACGACGAGCATTCCTACAACCACGCTCTTCTGCAGCTCCCACCAACGCCCCTCCAGCATCCTCCACCCTCGCTGAACAAGTCCGCTCCCACTTCCCAATCCTCCACCAACAAGTCCATTCCAACAAACAACTCATCTACCTAGACAATGCAGCAACCTCTCAGAAACCCAAACATGTATTAGACACTTTGTACGATTACTATTCCGGCTACAATAGCAACGTCCACAGGGGCGTCCACGCCCTCAGTGCCCGCTCTACTGCCGCATACGAGGACGCTCGTGTCAAAATAGCAACCCTCATCAACGCCTCTTCCCCTGAAGAGATAGTCTACACCAGGAATGCCAGTGAAGCAATCAATCTTGTAGCTTGTTCATGGGGAGAAGTCAACATCTCAGCAGGAGATGAGATTATTTTATCAGTAGCAGAACACCATTCAAACCTTGTCCCATGGCAATTGCTAGCTCAAAGAAAAGGAGCTATTTTAAAGTTTGTCAAGCTCACTGCTGACACACAGGAGCTGGATATGGACCATTTAGCGTCACTAGTCAATCCAGGAAAGACTAAACTCGTATCTTTAGTACACGTTAGCAATGCTCTGGGTTGCAAGACTCCCGCTGCGATTGTCGCAGAGATTGCCGCCAGGGCCAAAGGATGCAGAATACTACTAGATTGTTGCCAGAGTGTTCCCAACATGCCAGTAGATGTTACAACACTAGGTGCAGACTTTATTGTCGCCAGTAGTCATAAAATGTGTGGACCTACTGGTATAGGTTTTCTTTGGGGTAAAAAGGAAGTATTAGAAAGCATGCCACCGTGGATGGGAGGGGGAGAGATGATACAGGATGTTTACCTGGATCGCTCAACATATGCAGACCCTCCTTCTAGATTTGAGGCAGGAACACCTGCTATTGGTGAGGCTATCGGTCTTGGAGCTGCTGCTGATTACTTGAAAGACATCGGACTAGACAAAATTGACGCATACGAGGAAGAATTAGGCGGCTATTTATATGAAAAGCTATCGGCAGTAGATGGAGTAGAGATATACGGACCATCACCAGGTAGTAGTAAATATGGAAGAGCAGCTCTGGCAACGTTTAATGTCAAGGGTATCCACCCAACTGATTTATCAACGATATTAGATCAGTCGGGGATAGCGGTGAGATCCGGGCATCTGTGTACTCAACCGCTGCATAGGGAGTTGGGAGTGAGTAGTTCATGCAGGGCTAGTCCATATTTTTATAACACCGTAGGGGAAATTGATGCATTTGTGGAGGGGTTGAGGGATGCGGTACAGTTTTTCAGGGAAGTTGGTGGTTGAAAGAAATTTTGGTGGTAAGGGAGTGTGTGTCGGGAGGAAGGAAACAATGCGTGTGGAAAACTTTGCTTTTTGTAAGAAGAACAACTATTTCAATTCAACTCATTTGGGAGGAGGACTACATCACTTCCACATATTCATATTTCAAAAAAAGTTTCCAAACTCTTTCTTTTGTTTAACAGCAGCCGCCTTCTCCCTTGCAGCCAACCTTCCCCTCTCCCTACTCACGTCCTCTTTCGTCGCCGGATCACACCTCTCCGCTGCTCCCAAATCCTCAGCAGCAGCCTCAAACTCACCCAGCCCAGCATGCGCCATCGCCCTTCTAAAATGAGCCTTCCCATGCATAGGATCTACCTTCAATGCCTTATCACAGTAACCCACAGCATCCCCAAAGTCTTCCATTTTAAGTGCACACATTGCCAGATTATTAAGCAAAGCCAAATTGACCTGTTCACACCGTCGACCTTGTTCTTCATTTTCTATCTCTCTTGATATCTCTCCTATGAACTTGGCTGCTTTCAAGTACTTTTGCTTTGCCAGAGTATATTTAGTAGACTTGTACAATGCATTACCAGCATCTTTCCACTTTTCAGCCCTATCTAGCTTCCTGTCAGTAGGAAGATGGTGCCAGTTCGCCTCAGTTTCAAAATCCATCAGCTCTATTTCAAACACCAGCTTGCCTTTGTATTCTTGTAACTCCTTCAACAAATCTCCTGATGGCATCATCTTACTAGTAGTACTACTACTACCACTATCACCATTCTTTACTACTACTGCCCGCATGTTTTTATAGCTCTTCTCCCAGGTGGCTTCTACCAGACAAACCTCCCCTCTCAGCATCATTCTAATTGCAAGATCCATTGCTAGAGGCACTTCACCAGTTCCAGTCTCTACGACCACAGAAGGAGATGATGATGTTTCATTATTTCCCCCGCTATCTCTACTATCAAACAACCACCCCTCACTACTCCTACTCCTACTACTACTACTGCCATTATCATTCTTCTTCTTGATTCTATAGTGAATCTTCACCTGGCAATCTTCTAAAGGACAATCCATAGGGAACTCTCCCTGTCCTTTTCTAATGATACTTTTCACTGCACTGCCATCTCCAATCAAGTCTCTCACTTGAGTGAAGTCTTCAAGAGTCAGATCGAAGATGATGTATGCGGGGGCAGCGACTGCTGTGTCATCGATGAATACTGGAGGTGGAGGTAGGGGAGCAGATAGTGTTGTGGAGGTTGTTGTTGTTGTCGTCGTCAAAGTTGGAAGTGTAATAGCGAGATCTGCAGGACATAAGACAATACATCGTTCTTTTTTATTCATTGATGATAGAGCTTCTTCGACTCCAGAAGGGAGTGCTCCCATCCCCAGCTGACATTGTATTCCCTCTTTACTGCTACTATTCTCATTATCATCTTCTTTAGAACTATAATACCTCCTCTTCTTACGACCACTATGAGTATCATATCCTTGTATTAAGGAGGGAAATTGATCTTCTTCCAGTGAAGACGATAATGAATAGGCCTCCATGTGAAAACGCACTTGGAATGGTTCTCTGGGAGTCTCCCACCCACTTCCTTTTGTCACTACCTTTTTCAGTATACCACTTTGCCCTAGACAAATGAAACTATTACTATTATTACTATTAATATAGTGAGGGTATATATGGGTAAGTTGAATGTCTATCTCTAGTGGGGTATTGGTATCCAAACCTGGGGGAGGTGGTACAGTGCATTGTGGATGGAGAAAGCCATATTTAGGTTGGATTTTCATTGCACTTCTTTCACCTAGTTTCATGTTGAGGAGGGCTAGCTCTACACCTCTTGGATACCGCTTTGTATTTGTATTAGAAGTGATATGCTTGGCTGATGATGATGATGATTGGGGTGAAGGTCCCAAGAGGAGAGGGATGGGAAGACCTGGCCCTCCATCTTGTGATCTGGTTGATGAAAGGATGTAGTTGTTGGAAGAGATGGTGTAGTGGATGAATACGAGATCATTAGGAGAGGGAGATGGGGAATCTGAGTTGGTGGGTGGGTGTATGGGGGCTTTGAGGATGGCACCTCGTTGTAAGTCTTGATCCTCTCTGTGGAGATGGAGAAAGAGAAGGAGTGGGTGAGTCGGAGGGGGAGATGTGTGATCAGGAATGTTCGGTTGGGTGGGGGAAGGGGAACAAAGTATGTTTGATGGTATGGTGTGACACGTACATCCATTGTGTTATATCAGGAACATCTTTAGAATCAACGTCTGGCGTGACTGGCTTTTGACTCTCTTCAATCACAGCTTTCAGATGACCCAGATACCTTGCAAGCTTTGCAGACATTGCGTTATAATGATCGGTATCTATTTAGCCCACCTTCATTACAATAGAGAATAATACTACCAACATCTCCCTCTCACCACCCTTAACAAACAAAGGCACATCGCCTCCCCGTCCTCCCATGTCTTCCCCCCCTCTTCACCTCGCTTTCCTCACTCCCAGCAATTGTATATCCAGCAATATCGTCCTATTAAAGTCCTGCAATGTACCATTATCCAACACAAAGTCCAACGCTCTCTGTCCTCCCAACTCTGAAGGTTTAGGACCTTTATTATATCTCTCTCCTCTAGGCTTACGAGCCCATACCAATTCAGGGTTTTTGCCTGGGCACTCAACTCTTCTAATGCCGCCAACCTTCATCCCAGCCACTGCTTCTTCAAAAGCAGGAATTGCCTCTCCTGCACCTAATTTGAAAATATATGGGTCATCACGAACTGCTGTGTTTTCAATGCGTTTAGCCTGGTAGCCTTTCGTATAGCCGACCCAATTGACTTCGACAGTATCTCCAAGTTGAGGAGCTGCACCTGTTCCGGTTTTAATATCTTGAATTAAGAGTCCCGAGGGTTGTTCGACAAAGTCAGGTTGGTCGGCGGCTTTCAGGGAAGGAGGAGATAACGAGGTGAGGAGAGTTACGGCTGTGGTGGTGGTTGTTGCGAGTAGAAGAGCTCTTCTTGATGAAGATGATGGGGGAGTGGTATTGGTTGGCGGTGAGGATTGACAGGCTATGGATTGGCGGGGAGGAGTGTTTGGGGATGATGCATTGCATGGTGAGTATGTAGTACGTATTGATGATGTGTTTCTAGTGTTGGATTGCATTCTTGCTCGATGAAACCGACTAGATTGAGTGGCGGAAAACCCCTTGTGGAATGAGGAAGATGTTGTTTTGGGTGTTAAAATAACGTGCATTGTGCAATGTGATGGATTAAATATGTCGTAAAGATTCAGGATGTTGTATACTTCGAAACATCTGGGCATTAATTGAGCGAATTAAAGTCACACAACAGATTTGAAAGGCAATTCAAAAATTACAAAATTTTACCGGTTTCTGTGCAATTCAATTGCTCAATTTGATTTAATGCAACGTTGAAAAGTATCATTAATGAGATAACATTGCGCAATGGCACTTCCAATCGGACTTGTTTCTTATTATTTTGAATCTCCTTTCGATCACTTTTGAAATACGTCCCTAGGAGGTTTCTGGCGATGACAATATACCAAAATGATCCTTACAAAGTTGGGGATATCAGAGTATTGAAAAAATCAAACGAATCCAAGGTATGCACCGCCTCTCCCAGACAACAACCGCCTTCTCCTCTCCACTCGACATCCAACCACCCCACCCTCCTAATTACAACACAGGCCAAGGAACTATTACAAAAAGTAGCACTCCAAGTCCAACCTCTCATGCGCACCCACAAATTCACTGTCCCTCTCCTCACCGAATTCTCCCCCAAACAACCCAATCTCCTCGGTCTCAATGTCGGTGGCGGCAACGGCAAAACCCTCGAAATTCGCATCCGCCTTCGTCCCCCCTCTTCCTCCCAAGATTCTTTCTACCCATATGAACACATCCTTGGTACAATGCTCCATGAACTGACACATAATGTTAGAGGTCCCCATGATGCGTTATTTTATGAGAAATTGGATGAGCTCACCGCTGAATGCGAGGAATTGATTACAAAGGGAATAGTAGGGAGTGGGCAAGGGTTTGATGCTCTTTCTGCTGGTAGAATAGGGGGAAGAAGACTTGTTGGTGATGATAATAGTAGTAGTAATAGTCGTATTCATGGTATTGAAAGTAATAATGGATCTGAGCAGCAGCAACAACAACAGCAACAGAGGCAGCCTGCAAAGCATATATTGCGAGAGGCAATGATGAAAGCAGCAGAAGCAAGAGCCAGGCAAGCTTCATTAATGCCAAGTGGTCCCAGAAAGGTTGGAGGTAATCCTACATTGAAGAACATAATGACTGCTAGGGAAGCTGCTGTATATGCAGCAGAGAGAAGATTGAGGGACAATGTGTGGTGTCCTACTGAGGAGGGTCTTTGTCTAGAGGAAGAAGATGAAGAGGATAGAGAAGGTGGTGGTGGTAGTGGTAGTGGTAATGGTAATGGTGTAAATGTGGCTTTACAAAAGGTATTAGATAGAGATGAAGGTATTAAGAGAGAGAAGAATGACAAGAAGAGGATTTTGAGGAAAGGGACTGAAAAAATTAGAGAGAAGGAGGAAGAGGTGGTTGTGTTGATTGATAGCGATGATGATGATGGTGGTGGTGGTGGTAGACAGGTGGGTGAGAGTAGTAAAAAGAAGAGATCATTAGAAGCCAGTGGGTGGGCATGTGTAGTATGTACATTAGTGAATGAACCCTTAGTATTACAATGTATGGCTTGTCTGACTGAGAGGCCACCTCACGTCTGTAAAAACTAGGTATACCCTAAAATCTTTTCAATGAAGCCACGATGTGAGAAAACAACAAGGAAAATGTTAGAGTTCAATGCACTCTAGATAGGGCCAATCTATATGATTTTCACTGGCAATTGATATGCTGTCCCTCCTCGACAAGAAGAATATTTCATAGAGGTGTATGTATGGGCATCGACCAACAAACAAGTCATGGCTTTCTTTTATTACAACTGTCAGCAAAACAGGCAAAGAAAGAATTCCAATCATGCTCCAAATGGTGAAGAAGCTTGAAATGAAGCTTATCTCCCAAATCCTCAACATAAGGGATGTTAGGGACAGTAGGGTCATTAGGGTGTTCCGACGAAATCACCAGCAAGCTGTCGGCTTCAACTAACATTTGCGTGGTCAAAGAAATGAGAGGGATATGTAATTAAAACTTCACTCACATCCAACTTTGGTTGCTAAACATTGCGTTTCTACAAATAAAAGCCCATCTTATTGCGACTATAAGTCGAATCACTAAGAACGTTGTCTTTCATAAGCTAATTCGTTCGATCACAAAGTCAAGATGCAAGTGGAACAAAGACAGCACACTGACCCCACAGTTTGTAGTGCAGTGGAGAGAGCGCAAATAGAACATTACTATGGAGTGTCTATGAATGACACAGCACCCGAAGTTTTGCAATTTGTCGTGGAAAGGTCAAAACAAGCCGGAAATCAAGCCTTCAAACATAGAAACTATGCAGGTAAGCTCACTATGACTGCATCAAAGCGATACAACGTAGACATACTCTACTCACATAAGTCTACAATCCAGCAATCCGCAACTATGAAACTTATCATCCATTGACTTTGACCCATAATCCAAATCCTTGCAGAGGCCGCCAAACTCTACACTCAAGCCATTGCAGGCGACGAAACAGATGCAACACTCTTCTCCAATCGCTCAGCAACCCACCTAGCTCTCGGTCTTTACGAAGCCGCTCTCCTCGATGCCAACAAAGCCGTTTCTCTCCGTCCCGACTGGGCCAAGGCCCACTACCGTCTCGGCTGTGCTCATGCAGCTCTCTCCCAATGGGACCGTGCCCTCTCTGCTCTCACCCAAGCCAAAAAACACGACCCCAAAAGTCAAGATATATCAACTAAGCTTTCAGAAGTGAAACAAAGAGCAGACTCAGAAGTCAAAGCAAGAACCGCTCAAATTGCCACCGAACGCCGTCGCCTCATTTTCAAGCTACGAGCTGCCCGGGCAGAAGACCGCCGATTGGCTACCCTCAACCAGTTCAAGCAAAGCATGGCTGCTCCTGATTGGGAGCTGGACGATCTTGAGTGGAGACCTACTTTCTTACCAGGCATGAAACTTATTCCCAAAATGAAGAAGAACAAGCGTAATAATGAACAACAGGACCCACGTCGAAGATTGTTACTTTCCTACTTGGAAGCTCTGGCAGACTTGGCTGCGCCCAAGGCAGCTATACCAATCTTACAAGATAGTACCAGACTGGAAGCGTATCAATTGGCTATACAGAGTGTGCTCTCCTCCTTGAAGAAAAAAGGACGGGCAACGACAAGGACAGGAGTCTCTGATAATGATAATGATAATGAAACTGAAGAGACTCAGCATCATGTATTGGCTCTAGGTGCAGGTACTGGCATCCTTGGTCTCATGGCAGCAGAGTATATTAATACTGCTATGAATGAAGATACAGATAATAAGCAGAAGGTGACAGTTACATGTGTAGAAAGGTGTAGAATGCTGTACCGCATGGCCAAACAAATAGCAGAGTCCAATGGCTACTCTATGAACAACAACAATACTGCTGCTGCTGATGATATTACTATTAAAGATAATGTGCTCCGCATTGCTGATTGCTGTCTTCCTGCTGTTGCAACGATCACTGCCAACACTGCCACTACTACTGCCAGTGATATGTATATGCTCCCAAAGCCAGCAGATGTCCTGATCACGGATCTCTTTGACCACTCCCTCCTGGGAATGCAAATCCTCCCTTCATTAGATGATGCGGCCTCTAGAAACCTCCTCTCTCCATCATCATCATCATCAGTAACTGTCGTCCCTTCTTCAGCCACTGTATACGCAATGCTGATTGAGTTGAAGCTTCCTAGTCAGATTGCTGGGTTTGATCTCTCAGGGCTGGATGGATACAGATGGTACCCTACTCCTGAAAAGGTAGATTTGGGGAATCTTCCTTATAGACGTCTCTCTGAACCTTTTATTGTTACGGATATTGATTTCCAAGCTAGGGTTGAGAGGAAAATGGGGGGAGATAAAGGTAAAGACAAGGAGGAGGAGGAGGATACCACTGATGATGATTACGGTACCACCAACACTAACAACAATGATGATATTTGGGAGGAGGATTTTGAAATTAAAGTGGATGTCATTCATGATGGTACTTGTACTGCTATTGCATATTGGTTTGATTTAGATCTCCTGGGTGATGGTACCGTCACCCTTTCCAGCTTCCACCAAAAAGACAAGAATACCATCACTAATTTGACTGATAATAATAGTTCATGGGGTCAAGCAGTGCAGTATTTCGATGGATTCACAGTCAAATCCGACACTACCACCTCCATACGAGTGAGAAGAGACACTGGTCAATTCATCTTCACCAGTAACCCACCTCAATGCAGACCTCGTCACGCTTTGGTACCGCGCTGGCACTACGATATGGTACTGGATTCAGCTAGAAATAATTCTTATCAACAAGCCCTCTATAACCAAGTATCTAAACTCAAACATGGATATAACAGCAATAACAACAACAAAGGAAACAAAGGAAGCAGTAGTAGTAGTAGTAGTAGCAGCAGCAGCAGCAGCAGTGGTAGAGGTAGAGAGGTACTTGCGCTAGATATTGGGGCAGGCACTGGTCTCCTCTCCATGATGGCAGCCAGGGCAGGAGCTGACCAAGTATATGCTGCTGAAGTTTCATCTCACATGGCTGATGTGGCAGAAGAGACTACTATTGCTAATGGATTCCTAGGAAAGATTATTGTACTGGATAAAGATTCTAGAAGACTTTCTGCTGCTTCTGAGACTAATACTGATGATCCAATGACAACGATGAGGCCAGATGGCACAGCTGCAGAGTTGCCAAGACGTGCTGACCTGGCAGTGTATGAGATATTTGACTCTGGATTGATTGGGGAGGGGGCTCTGCACGCTATTGCAGCAGCAAAGGCGAATATACTGAAGAGTGATGCAGTGTTGGTGCCTTCAGGAGCAAGAGTGTACGCTCAGCCTATTCAAATGAGGGTCGAAACAGTTCCATTGACTACCAGTGGTGGTGGTGGTGGACGGAGAAATGGGGTTGAAGGGGAAAGACAGTCGCTTGATGTCTCTCAAGCCAACAGATGGAGATGGAGACCCGACTACGAAGGCATCGAGCTAGGGCAATGCCGCCACAACTGGATTCCTCTCTCCGACCCAGTCCCTGTCTTTGACTTTGATTTCTACCAAGCAGAGAGCAACCTCCAACCAGCCAAAGCAACCTTCAATGTAGAGGTCACTACTCCAGGAGTGTGTAATGCTATCGCATTTTGGTTTGATCTCCATCTGGATGAGAGCAACAGTCTTAGTACCAGTCCGTATGACGTGGAGAAGGGGCCTACTTGGCAGCAAGCTGTGCAGTGGATGGAGGAAGTTAGAGTGGAGGAGGGAGCGCAGTTGTGTCTTGTTGCTCAGCATGATAGCTATGGCATTTCATTTTCTCTACAACAAGGAGGAGAAAAAGGAGGAGGAGAACAGTCTGCCAATGCTAATGCTAATGCTAATGCTACTGTCATCCAAGAAATTGATGATAATGGAGATCCTATTATTACCAAGGCTCTAATTAGTAGGACTGATGTGCCATTGAAAGATGCAGTGTGGGAGGCAGCATATGAAAGACTGGCTGGTCTTAATTCTCAATTGGTAAAGGCATGTGTACAGAATCCATTAGAATACAGATCTGTAGCACTGGCTGCTGTAGAGTTTGCTGCTAGACCACATGACTATAAGGTGGATGTGGGACAGGCTGCTGAGTTTTGTAGTAAGATGATGGGGTGAGAGGGGAGTTGGCACAAATAGAGAGAGAGAGAGAGAGAGAGAAAGAGAGAGAGAGAGAGAGAGAGAGAGAGAGAGAGAGAGAGAGAGAGAGAG
>Ga0114919_10001765_pt1 | contig 17337 bp, 23 predicted proteins | sample BlataG_FD_88682 | JGI IMG/M metagenome (GOLD analysis project Ga0114919, IMG submission 88682) | Deep subsurface microbial communities from Black Sea to uncover new lineages of life (NeLLi) - Black_00105 metaG | ecosystem: Environmental > Aquatic > Marine > Oceanic > Sediment | place: Atlantic... | reverse complement strand
GTTACCAGTTCTGTCAAAAATTCTTCTTGGACCACAATCTTCCCAAACAGGCGTCGCACCTGCCCCCTCTGCTTCATAAACATCATTAATCGGCTCGGCTCTCAAAACCGCTACAACGTTTGACGTATATGACTGCAGTGGCAAGTTCCTGTAAGCATAGTAAAACACATCACCAACCCGAACACCAAAAACCACATTTGCCATAGCAACAGTCAACTGTTTAGTAACCTTAAGTTCACTTGTATACTCTGACTGTGAATCTATAACTTCGAAATAAACAATATCATAATTCTCAACAGTCAAAGCGGGCGTAGCAGTTCCTGGTATTCTAACAAGTGTTCCAGTAAACAAATTCCAAAACGTCAAATCGTCGCTCCAGCTTAGAACACCAGAACTATATGCAACATTGTTCCAATCAAACGTCGGTACTAACGTCAAATTTCTATGAAAAACATAGACAAATGCATCAATTCTTTCAACCAATGTTTTAAAAATCTCATACCACGCTTTTTCCCCTTCTGCTGGGTATACTAAACCTAACTTATCAGTCTGTGGCATTATTCCTCCTTCTATGTCCAAAGACTGACAATTACACCTTCGCCAGTCTGTTCACCTTTAACAATCATCATATAATCAGCTATAATCATATCACCTTCAGTTGTTATCGTTACATCTGTTTCAGAACCCCTCTTTTTAATTTCAGCATACGCATTATCAACTCCAATTACTCCCATTATCGTCGTATACACATCGGCAAGCTCTAAATTATCTCCAAACTCTCTTTGAGTCAACAAAGCATTTAAGGCTTCCTCGACACTAGTCTTAACTGAACTTGAATCGTATCTATCACCTACTTTAATCTTAGCTTCAATAGTTGCATGTCTCAAGAAAGTATACCCACTTGAAACCCTAACATCTATCGTAGCAAGTTTCTTTTCAAGCAAATAATCTTCAAGAGCATCAACAAACCCACTTGACGGATCCGTATAATCACCACCTTCATCAAGTTGCAAAACATACACTCTTACCAAATTTACAGTTTTACCTCCACTTATCAAACCATCAAGATAATCTTCCATCTCTTGACGTACATTTTGTTCACCACCATTTACTGGCACCGCTATCGGTATCTTGTCAATTATTGTTCTCAAAAACGGATCATCATCAATATTCTTAACAACCATTGCCTTAACCTTTGCTGCAGAACCATACACAGGGTGAACATAGCTTTTCGAAAGAGTCTCAAAATCTTCATCTGTAACCGCTCTATCCTGTGTCTGAAACAACTTCGGAGACCACGTTCTAATATGTTCAATCGATTCTTCATCAGAACCTATTAAACCTTTCGTTACATTTACCATAATCAATGGCACTTTTACTCCATAAATTATCAACGGTGTAACCTGTGAAAGCGCTTGTCCAGTAGTCTTTAAATTACCATTAGCTCCATCACATACTCGATATAACACCTTAATTTCATTCCCAAGCGGGGGGATTTGTGATACAATACCATCTCCGAATATCAATACTGGTATACTCTGCGTGTAATCAATTCGGTATTCTTTAGCCCATTCATACGACCATTGACCTACTTCAGCCCAAGTTTCACCTGCAATTTCCACAACAAAAGACCCTTGTGCTATTGACTTTCCAGTCGACAATTCATTCAACAAAAACCTTTGATCTTTCGTACCATCAGACCAAAAACTTGATTCAACAGTCCCTCCCTGTACAACAATAGCCTTTTCTGCTTCTTCTGTCCTTAACGTCATCTCTCCAGCATAAAACTTAACATCATTCTTCATCTCAAAAATCAAATTCTTAACTGTCAACTGCCACCCCTGCGGTATTGTAAAATCAGAACTTTGAGCCTGGGTCACTGTCATCGTCAATTGCATTTCAGAACCGACCGCTCTTCCTGGCGTATACCCTGTCATACGAGCAATTTTTGCAACACTACTTCTTAAAACAGCAGTTTCAAGAAAACCCTCAGACGCCATCTTATCCTGATACCAACTAAGCGTACCACCAGCATATGAAATCAATTGTATCAAAACCTGTCCAAAATCACTATCTAAAAAATCCTCATAATCAGGATACTTCGCAACCAGAAACGCACTTAATTCATCACAAAACGTTCCCCAATCTCTTCCCAAATAACGTACTCTTGTCAACGTATCACGATTAACATACTGATCTGGCAACCGTGCAGCGTACGTCTTTTCATTCCAAGTCAACGATAAATCTATATACGTCCATACCATCGGATATAACTGAGTACAAACATAATATTTACTTTCATTCTTAACATAATACGTTTTATTTAAAAGAGTCGGAGTCGCACCAGGTTCAGTCGGCAAATCTGAATAATCATCAACTTCAGGAATTACTGAAGCAACAAAAATTTTATTCTCATCAATTCTGTATACTACATCATACTTCTCTGGACTTGCAGGAAACTGATTGTACTCTGACGCGATTATTATCATATAGTCTCCTCAATTTCTAACTTTTCTTCAATTCCAGAAATTATATAACTTATTGTAAACCTAATCCCACTTTCTGTCATTTTCTTTATCTCCACATCGGTTATCGTAATCCTTGGTTCCCACTTTCTTAATGCATCCCTCGATTCAATAAGAGCTTGTGCTAACATTTCTTCATTAATCGGTTCATGAACCAAGCTCATTATCCTACTACCAAACTCAGGCAGCATTACTCTTTCACCAATTACCGTAAACAATATCTGCTTTACCGAAGCCCTAATTTTACTTTCATAATCAACTAACTCACAATATCCCTCATCAGTCTTCTTGAAAGGGAAATCCATTCCTTTCCAAATATCACACCTCCATAACTATAACAAACCAACAGGTTGTGCTGTCGTCGGAACCACTGCATTATCATAATCATCAATTAGCTGATTCAAACTTGTAATAATTTCATTTATCTTAGCCTTCTGAGTATTTTCCACGGCTTCTCTCTGTTCTCTTTCCAAATCAACTTCTTGATTTATCGTATCAGCAATAAACTTACACATCGCGTACAAACTTACCGCATAAGTACCGTTACTCCACGAATAACCACCGTGACCCAACGACGCTTCAGCTACACCACCTTTACTGTCAGCAGCAGTTTTCCAAAGTTCAACTACTTCTCCTTCTGTTATCGGTAACGGCATTTATTAAACTCCTTTAATTTCGTTTGTCACGGTTTTCGTCGAAATTACGGGACTTATCATGAGAAGTCCTCAAAGTACCACGCATCACTATCTTGGTCTGCACTCTCTTTACCGTACCACACTACACCATTTGTAGAATTAATCTTTACTGCTTTTACAGATCCATCAAGCAACAAATGACATACGTGTTCTGATTTAGCACCGTTACTAGCTATCTTCACTAATTTTCCCTTATACCCACCAGAACTTGGCAGATACACATAAACACTAAATGCGTCATCTATCCCTGCATAAATATGGGCTTCTGTTGCCACACTACTCCAAGCCATCTAAACCTCCTTTCTTTCAAAAATTCCTAGCGCCTCAAGCGAACCATAGAAATACTGGCTACGATTTGTCTTGACCCAGTCATAAAACTCGTGTGCAAGCGTATGAAAATTCTCATTCGTCAAACGGGCATAAATTGCAGCCAGCGTAAAAGGGTTATTCATTAATTCACCTAACTCTTCACTCAACAGGGTTACGAACGTATGAATATCTATCTCACTTAGATGTTTCGGTCCCTTTTCCATAACATCGTAAACAGCTGCGTTGGCTTTCTGAATTTCTGGTGCTTGAATCCCAAACTCATCCATCCAACCAGTCAAATACCCGAACTCTTCAAACGAACCTTTCGTTTTCAAATACTCACCTAGGCTACTTCTTAACAACTGCTGGACGTGTTCCCTTTCCAGATATTTAGCAAAATCAAAGAAATCTTCAACAATTAACTTTTTCAACTCATCCAAGTTTTCTTTTAGTTTCTTCAAATTTGGCATACTAACCTCCTTATCCTGGCAATACATTCATCCACTGACCAGCAGGAATCTGTCCCGCACATGGACCTGGAATGCTTCCACCAACTACTGTTGGCAAAATATTCAATTCTGGTCCTTCGCTTGCACTGGTCAATGCATTTATAGACTTCAACATTGTTTTCATTACTTTATCCGCAGGAATCTCCTGAACAACCGTTACAGGATTACCATCCTCATCGAATTCCTGTAAAGTAACAAGTTTCACAAACTGGAATACTCCTAACGGCGTTCCATCTCTACCAACAACAGGTTTTCCATACGGATAATACACACAACCCATCTCAGCAGCCATGTCTGTTTTTATCTTCGCCATATCCATTGGCATACTATCCTCCTTTTTCCGTCCTATGCCTATCAGACAAAAGACTTCTATTTGGTTTACTCCACATAAACATCGATGGCATTACACCTAACATACCACCAACCGTATTAGCCCAACTCCACGCTTTCGATGCCCAATTTAACCACTTCAATCCTAACACTAAATACTCTCCTGACCCCTCTGAACCAATATAAATTCCTCCTTCTTTCATAACCAATTGATCAAACGTCGAATTCAAAACAATTTTCTTATTTCTATTATCTAACGTTGCAGTTACGCCAGCTGGCGTTTTTAATTCAATCTTTTCGTTTTTATCATCTATTTCAACATAATGTCCGTCTTTCGTCGAAATCTTAATTTTCTTATTCTTGTCATCATAGATCATGTAATGACCATACTTAGTTGCACCTCCAATAATACCTGGCACAGCTTGGTCAAAAATCGGAGCGAGTTCCTTTTTTGCCCACCATCCACCTAACCAAACTGGCTTATCCAAATTACCGTGAACGAAACTTACCCATATCCAATCATCAACTTCTGGTCTATAATAACCACCATAACCGCCTCCTGGTACTATCTGGAAACATGGCTCTGCCCACGCCTTCAATTCTGCATCCTTGGCTATCGTCGGACAAAATATCTTAACTCTTCCTCTGGTTTCTGGATCTTGATTATCAACCACCTGGGCTGCATATATTCCATAATACTTTCCAATCGTCTCAAGTCCATTTTTCAAAATACCCATTACAAATTCAGCAGGATTCATTCTTGTACCGCCTGTGCCATACCTATATCAGTTATTACGGTTCTAACACAATCAATATTTGTAGAAAAACCGTCTTCTCCAATTTCAAAATTAGTCTGTCTTATCTGATACTCATCATCAAAGAGAATATTACTCAATCCAACAACTTTAATCCTATGCCATGGCAATAACCAAGGCACACCTGGACTTAATTCTGCTGACATACCAGCTGTGGGCAACGATTCTTTTGCTAAATCAGCTAGAGCCGCATTAGCATCTTCCTGCGAGCTTGCACCTCGATTGAGCCGTAAAGTCCTACTTCCTCTATCCTTCCCCATCGACTTCTCGAAATCAGAACTTCCCTTAACATCAATATCTTTCTTATACGTCTTTTTCTCTCCAGTCTCAACATATCTAATCTCTCCACGACCAACAGGGGAAAACATATAAAAGAAAATCGGCTTCGTACTACTAAAAGAATTCATTACCAAAATAGGCGGATCGGTATTAATGTCAGACTTTTTAAAAAATCCTAAAATAGCTACAACTTCATTTTCATTCGGTTTCATCGATACAAATTTAATAATTCCACTTTTATTTATTTCATCAACAGGCAAAACAACAACCTCGCCATGAATATCTTCCGCTATTTGCTGTAAGACTTTCAAATCATATGAACCATCAAGATTATACCGATCATCTAACACTTCATCTAATACACCATCCAAACCAACTTCAAAATCGCTCTTCATATTATTAGCTTCAGCTATTTTACCAGCAATTTCTCTTCGTGTCATTCCATCTAAATCAGATTTATTATAGCTTAATTTCTGTATCAAAAGTCCATCTTCTTTACCAACCCCATCAATATTAAGCGTCAAAGAACTAACTGGACCCAAGCTTATATCAGGCATCTTCAACCATCCAGTATACCAAGGTGAAATCCACTGTCTGTTCCCTATACTAAGTACCTTCCCAGTAGACGTCAAGTACCCAAATCTCATTGAAACCCTATTACCAACAACACACCAATCAGATACAAGAAACTTATCAATCATTCTTCTTAAATCACTCCTTATCGATAATGTAGCATTCCACGTCATCCCAAGAGTTACTGAAATCGAGATACCAGTAATAAAGGGCTTGATCTCAGCAACCCATTTTTTACGCTCTTCTCCGTTACAATCAAATATCTTAACATCGTAGAAAAAATTTCTAAGTCTTCCGTCCATCAAAATTTCCTAATCACAGCATCAAAACTTAACAATTCAATCAAGTCACCTACTATCATATCACTCGGAACTTCGAAAATACCATTTAACTCTGCAATAATCCACCAATAACTTGGCGCACCATATTCATTATACGCAATCAAATCAATTCTATCTCCTGAAACCACGCGCCTAAATTTAGACGGCTTAGCTAAACTAACATCTTTCCTTGCATAAAACTGAATTCCACCTTCCTCAATCAACTCATAATGTTTCAATCTACTTCCTGGCAACATTATCCTACTCCTCCAAACGCAAACGATCTAAGATTTCTTTGATTCATCGCTTTATTTATCTTATCACCGTCAAGAACAATCGGCTGCTCAACCTTCACTGCAGAAAGTAAATCTTGCAACAAACTAACTGACTCCTTCGTAGATTCAAGAATACTTGTCAAAATACCTTCATCTAAACCCTCTTTTCCTCCATCAAGCAGTTCTTCACCTATCGTTGTCTTCTTAACTCCTTCTGGCGTACGTACCGTTACCGTAAGCGGAGATTTCTTTTCATACGTTTCTTCAACATACGATCTAGGCGTAGGATATTTTTCTGGTTCTTCCTTACGTGCTCTAAAAGCCTTGTATACAACCCCTGCTGCAGCACCTTCTCCAGCCCTCTGCAATGCTTCACTGTACAATGCCTCAAACTGTGCTATAGAATACTTGTCAGGCAATAACCCAGATTTCTTTATACTCTCAAACGTTCTTTCCATATACCTTGTACGCTCTGTTTTAAACAACCATTCAGCAGCTTTAGCAATCAACTTAATGGGCTCGATTACTGGCATAAACGCTCGCTCTAACGGCTGAATAAGATGAACACCTATCCAATCTTTCATCTTAGCAAATAACTTTTTTGCCCTTTCCCATTCTTTCTCTAAACCAACAAATCCAAAAATAACATCAGCAACATTAACAAGTTTCTTCGCCTGATCATCAAAAAACTTCTCAATTGACCTAAACAATCCTTCAACTGTACGTCTGATTCCAAACCATGCTTTGCTTATCGTCTGTTTCGGTCCCTCAATAAACGTCTTATAATACCAATCTTGTATGTTTCCCCAAAAATTCATCAATAAAGGCAACCACCTTTCACGATACGTTCCTTCACCAAAAACCAAATCAGGAATCAGACTAACAAACCCAATAAAAAATTCTTGTATCGTTATTCCTGCAGCTTCCCAAAATCCTTTTCCTTCTTTAAGAGCTTTAGTATTAGCCTCAATTCCTTTCAAAGTTCCCTTTAACCCTGAACCAATAACCAAAAAATATCCAGCAACTGTTGCTATACTTGTTCCAAGTGCCTTTAAACTTAACGTTGTTTTACCAGCAGCAGTCGTTGTAAACCCTAACATCTTCTTCAATCCAGCTAACCCTAATGGTTTTCCAACAAGCGTACTGGTAATCATCCATACATTTACCAAAGACTGACCAAAGTCTTTAAACAACGAATAAGCTGCTCCGAACACCCCTAACGATGCCCCTTGAGTATCGGTGAATACTTTATACTTCATTATCCAATCAGTAAGCGTCTTTCCAAACTTTGTTCCTTTAATATTCTCTATAGCATCAACCACTTTCTTCATACCTTCTATAGCAGATTGCTGTGCTTCTACATACGCTCCCATACTACCACTAACTAATTTCCAGGAAACAGCCGCCTTCTGAATCTTAAGCCTCTCTTTCGTTATCGTAACTGGCATCCTTCCCATTACCTTTTGAGCTATCTGACTTGCGTCTCCTATTGTTTTCATACCAGTCCCAGTCTTGTTTAAAATATCCTCAAACTTATTAAGATTATCACCAGTTTTTGTCATTACCTTAGCAATATCTGGTCCGAACGTATCTTCCATAGCAAACAAAAATCTTTGGGTTGCAATAGCATTACCCTCAACTTGCTTTCTATGTTTTATCAATATCTGCATCTGTTTCTTTACATCACGTTCCGTCAAAACCCTCATCGCTTTACCAGCATCTCCCATCCCTATCGCTAACGTCTCTATTGCTTCAAGTGGCATATCTCTCGTCATACCTACAGCAAATTTTCTAAATTGCTTCTGCCATCCAAGTGTCTTTTCCGTAGCCTTGCTTACTGCTTCTATATACTTTGAACTAAACTTACCAAATGCTGCACGCATTCTTCCACTTAACTCAATCATCGTTCTACTATAACGTTCGTATTCAGCAGTACTAAACCCAAGAACATATCCGAATTCCTCAAATCCTTGAACCGCTTCCATCACTTGTTTTACAAATTCTGGTGGCAACTGTAACGTCTGCTGTGTCTTAAGTGCAATAGCATACAGTTTATCCATTTGTTCACCAGTCATACCAACACGATCGCCATAAGCTTCAAAACTACCTATCTGTTCAGCAGACACTTTAAACAATCTCATTAAACCAAGACTTCTACTAAGTTCTTCTCTGGTCATTCGACCAACATAAAACAACAGCGATTTCCATTTCTCTATTACTTCTCCTGGCTTCATCGCCCATCTCGATGCATAAGCCATAAACTGACTATCAAGCATAGCCACTTGTGCTCCACCAAGATTTGCCATAGCTACAAACTCTTCTCTCGTTTTATGCAACGCTATTCCTGTTTCGAAAATATCAGTATTAACTCCCATTATTGCACTCTTCAATTTTCCTATACCTTTTGCAACAGTCCCTATTCTTATTGCAATAATCGTAAGCAACGAATTTCTTAAATTATCCGACGACGTTTTTGCTTCATCAGCTGCACCAGCCACATCTTTCATACCTTTCTCAACATCTCCTGTTCCTTTAGCAACCTCACCCATTGCAGCATTAGTCCTTTCAAATTTAACGTACAACTTATCTACATTACTTGATATCTTAGCAGTTACAGAAACTACATTCTCATCTATAGCAACAAACGCTAAACCGATATTGAAAAAATTTATTGCAACCTCCTCTATCTTTTAGAAACTTTACGTTTCTTAAGCTCTAACTCAATCTTCTTTTCAACAAACCTTTTTCTCAAAGACGCTGGCATATTCATAATATCCTCATAACTCAAAAACCATTTCTCCATCAAAAAAAACACATCCTCCTCTAGATTTCTGATATTTCCGAAGGGAAGAAAAAATTGCGGTCTCCAACATCCAAGTCAGTCTTAAAATCCGTACCGCAACTACTACAAGTTACATCAACTATAGTCTCTATTCCACCTTCAACTTCATCCATCTTCGCTCTAAGATAATTCCTATCTCTAATCGATAAATCTTTAATCGTAGTAAGCGACGGTTGTTTACCATCAATTTCGATAACACGAGCAAGTAACGATAAAGTCAAGAAATCATTTTCATTTCTTATTTTTGAAATCCGAGATTCATCTTCACCTAACATAATCTTCATCTTAGCAACTTTCCCACAAGGCATTTTTACCTCATATTCACGTAGATCTTTCTTTTCCATTTTCTTAACATCAAGATCTTTCAAATCTACTGAATAATGCCCTTGCTTTTTACAATCTGGACAGATAATTTCCATCGAGAACATATCACCAAGCGAAACCCTTCTTAATGCTATTATTAAAAACAACCTATCTCCGATTGTCATTTTCTGAACAGCAATCAGCAATTCTTTCTTATCTGTAATTTCCTTCGTTCCGTTACTTAAACTCTCAATACAGTTTCTTAAAACGGTATTCACACGTCTTACGAACGGTATAGTCCGAGCCGCTAAAATATCTTCTTCCTTTCCTGTCATTTCTTTCAATTTAACAACAGAAAAAATTCCCCCCTCATCATCAATGTACGATCCAGGAAGCTCAAATTCTCCCTGTGTCGTTTTCGCATCATCAAAGTCCATTATTCCTCCTTAGTCGCAAGTGCCTTTCGGTGCACATAATCATCTAAAATCTCTCTAATTAAATCATTTGTCTCAAACCCTTTCTGACGAGCAAACATTTGTAAATCTCCGTACAATGTTCTTGATAACCAAATATTCGCTCTTACTCCTAAATCATCAGTTATCCTAAACTCATATACACCATCCCACCTTCCATCATTTAATTCTTCGCAATTAATAACATCCCTCGGTTGCCCATTATCATCGGCAAAAACCAGTAACTCACACTTTTCACTGTTTACCAAAACATTCCATTGTTCCTGCGTAAACAATAAAACATGCGTGCCGTACAATCTCTTTGCTTCATAGCTGTTTCCATTTCTAAGAACAAAATCAGGACAGTTACCTTTAACCACATCGGTAATCCTAACTTTTTCCTTATCAAGAATCCACTTTAAAGCTTTCTCATCAGTACCATTTAATTTCATAACTACCTATACCTACTCCTCTATATCATAAAAAATGTTCCATCGTCTGTCGTAACAGTTCAGCCCCTTGTGGAAACAATGTTCCAAGACTTAACTCTTCAAAATACGATGGTCTCACCTCAACTTCAGAAATCGAAATTTCATCTCTTCCAGCACTCAAGTCACTGCCAGCTCTATACCTAATCGGTACACAATCTTTAAGATACCATATCTTGCCAGGCATATACGAACCTTTTTCTCCACTATGCACAACAGAAAACATTTCAAGCAACCACTCAAAACCTGGCAAGTCTCCTACTAAACCAGCTCTCATAAATTGAACCAGTATCAAATCTCGTCTTGGGTTAACTTCAACAAACCCCAAAAGCGTAGATACTGGGGTTCCCTGTACGTAACTAATTATCCAATTCCAGAAATCGGCATCAGACCACGTGACACCTCTTCTTAACATCATCGGGGCTACATTTGCTTTCCTTATTACAGATCTTTGAAACTGCCAATTAGCCTCATCGATTTGCTGAGTCTCTACTGCCATCTGTGGTATCGAAATCGACTCAAATCCTGCTAGCGGCATAAAAACTCCACCAACTGGCGAAGAATCGTATAACTGAAATCTGTATGTCTGTAAATAATCTGCTACTGCAGCTCTTGCCATACTACTCAGACTTTACTGTCAACTTAATTTCTTCACAGACCACTGTCATTGACTCAATAGCTATATCTTCGGTATCTCCAGCAAGATCTCCAGCTAACTTCACATTGGTAGGATAAGCGTTCTTCAACTCATACACTCTTGAAGCTTCCATTTGCTCTGGATACGTACCGACAACACCCGCTTCTCCTGCTGCATCCAAATCAACTCTATGAAACTGTTCTATCTGAATATCTGTACGATATTCCTTGCCGTGATAAGCAGCAAGAATCCAATCGTAAAGCGACGTCTCATTACGAACAACTCCTCTTTCTAATGTAACATCATCAACACCAGGGATTCCTGGCTGTTTCTTCGTATAAATATGTGCTCCATCACGATATTCAACAGATCCCTGCGTCATTGCTGGAATCCCCGCAGATCTAAACACCAGATTAAAAGCTCCAAAATCTGGACCATCTAACCTTTTTACTCTGAATCTAAAATTCTGGAAGAAATCTTCCGTTTGCGCTCTAGCCATATCTTACCTCCTTATTTCTCTGATGGCTTAATGCCTTTTAAAAAATCAGGGGCTTTACCCTTATCATCTCTCCACGGGGTAACATCAACTGGATTACCCCTCTTAACAATTCCCAACGGGACAGGATACTTAGCAATATCTCCTGTCGTTGTTGCTTCACCAAAAAACTTTCTTAACTTTACCAAATCCCTTGCTTCCATCATAACCTCCTAATACGGATTAACAAATTCCGCATACTTAACAAGCTCGACAACCTTTCTTGTTCTCAATGCTCTACTCATACATTCATGCTTATCGGAATCCTTCATTGGTGCTGTAGCAATCGCTTCAGCAAATTTTGCAATACCGTTCCAAAAATCAGTAGCATCTTTAATCCGTTCAACAACAGCAGTCCACTTACCTTTTGTATTTTCTACATCTTCTACTCCAACTTTAGCTTTTTCTCCAATCCAAGAACCATTTCTATCCCATCCCATCTCATTCAACAATTCAAAAGCTATTTCAGACAACGTATCCAAACCATTATCCTTCAAAGCAAAAGCAAAAGAATACATCTTCTGTGCATCAGTTATTCTACCAAGCCGTGCATGAAGAGCCTTTTCACTCATCGTCCTAATTCTCATCTCTTCATGATCTAACTCTCTCTCACTTGGAATATGTAAATCCTCACCTTCTCGCGCTCTTTCTTCTATATCATCTTTTCCTTCAATCATCTTGGTTAAATTACTTATCGTCTTCGTAATATCAGATATTCCCAACTTTGATTCTTCTTTTCCTTCAACTGGTTCAAGTTCATCCACTCTAATATTATCTGTTCCTCCAGCAAATCTAACCACCGCCATTTTTCTGTCTGCATAAAATTTCAATATCGTCCCTTCGTCTCCAGCCCCAGTTCGTACTTTTTGTCCCGTCTTTAGTTCTTCCTTTGCTAACAATGGATTTACATTAAACCCTTTACTCTTCAACCTTTGTGCAAATTCATCTTTCTCCTGACCATCAAGACTCATTATATTCACTATCTTCCGAAAAGCCGTTTGTGGCGGAATTGTTCTAACTCTCTTCATAAATTCTGTTTCAGCAAAGCTAAGATTCACTTCGATTAAATCATTTAAAGCTTCTTTTAACTTTCTCATACCGTTACCTCCCTTGTACTTAAAACATCCTCTAGGGCTTTAATAAAATTCTTCCTTAACTCAAATAACCGATGCAACTTATCTAAATAACCATATCTTTCTAAATACTTATAAATGATATTGTCCATTGACCTCTGTGGATCTTCACTTTTCTCAAAAGCATCCTTACGTGCTTTCCATATTTCTTTATACATTCGACAAATTGCATTCAAATCATACCACACTTCTACTGCTTTGTTCCAGTACGTTGCATCATAAAAACCGTCCATAGCATCAGACAATTCTTCCAAATCTGTCATATCTCTTACTAATTCTTCATATACCTGTACAATCAACGTTGCAACCTTCCTTCCAGCAGAGAACTCTTGCCTGAATTTCTTTTCAGGGTCATGTAGATCATCTTTCGGCTTAATAAGCCACTCATCTCTTTTTATATCATACGCACCATCAACCATTCTTACCGTAAAATCCCTTCTGAAAAAATAATTGATAGGATGCAACGTTCCGACAACTACCCGTCCATTAACCTCTTTAACAAAATGCTTTCTAAGCAACGTTAAATCATCATCGTTTGTAGCATCGGTCATTTGTACTGTAACATCAATGTCTGTCCTTGGCATATACTGTCTTCCAGTTATCGAACCAATAAGAAATAACCCCCAATCATCTTTAGGATCCACACCAGCATTTGCACTTTCCTTAACTAATGTCTTTATAATCTGTTCCTTGACTTCTGGTTTCAACTTATCATTTTCTAAATCCCAAATCTCTGTATCAAGCGTACATTTTACGTAATTGAGTATCGACTCTTTAATCGTCTTCATCTATACAACTACAATGTCTACCTTCTTACCACGTCTTTTGTGCTTATCTCTTTCTTGACGAGCAGCAGAATACGACCTGGTTCTCATTAATTCATCTCCTGTCTCCATGTCCTTAACAATATATTCAACACCAAACTGTTCGTCTACATCAATATTTTCAATAGCATCTTCGCACAAAATCAGTATTATTTTATCAAGCGTTTCTTTTACCGCACTCAATCCTTCAAGATCTTCCTTTTTACCTTTTCCTTTAGCAATAATCTTAGACGGTGTCCATTTCTCTTTCTGTGCTTTCTTTGCCATGTCTTTTGACAAACATGCTTTCTGTAACGCACTATAAGAAATTGCAATAGCCTGATCTATCGGTTTTCCTTCATCTTTCTGAACATCAACATTCTTATTAAACGCTGACATCGAACAGGCGTAGCTTATCGGCATTTCTACCTCCTATTTCTTATCTTCGTTCTTTTTCTCTGTTTTCTTCTCTTCTGTCTTATCCTCTTCTGGCGGTAACTCTTCACCCCCAGTTCCTCTTGGTGGCAGGATAAACGTAAAGAACGTCTCAGCATCGTCAACAAAAGCTTCAACTATTCTATCAGCCCATCCTGTTGCCTCTTCTGTTCTATCTTCACCTTCAGGACCCATACCGAAATGAGCAACAAATCTTTCCTGCTCTGAACGTGGACCAGCCTCACTTGGCGTCGTATCTCTATCAGTTGGTTCTTCTGGTTCTGGTTCTGGCTCATCTTGTTCGACCAATTTCTTCAATTCATCAAACTTTCCTTTTAATTTTTCAATATCTTTATTCATCTATTCCTCCTACCTATGCAGTTTTTCTCTTCTGCGAAAATCTAAATACGACAAATTCTGAAGGCTTCTCTGGCGAAACCGCAATATCGCAATACAATAAACCAGCATCAATTGCCGTCTGTGGATTATTCGATTTGTCGCAAACTACCTGGAATGCCTCTGCAGGTGACGCACCAGCAAAGTAGCCTTCGTTAAACAAATTCAATAAGAATCCTTCCATCTGTAGCTTTACTCTCAAACGAGTCGACGGATTATTATTTTCAAAACATACCCAGTGCGTAGCTTCAAATGTCGACTTCTCTAAGAACTGAAACAATCTTGTAATCTGGATATATCTCCATGCTGGATCAAGCGAACCTGTTCTGCATCCCCAAACTGCTGTACCAGTCTGTGGTTCATCAACAAGCGGATTTACCCTATACGGATAAACAGAATCTCTTTCTGACTTCTTCAACGTTCTTTCCAGCTTAAGAATACTTCTTAATGCACCATCAGTAATACCAGCAGGTGCCTTTGCAACATTACGATTAATGTCAGTACGTGCATAACAACCACCAACATGTCCAACTGGTGTAAACACAATACTCTGTGCTGTTAACGGATCAAGTACCTTAACATTTGGATAATACATTGCATATCTCTTCGAATTCTTATTTATCGTCGTAGTCATATGTGTCTGTGCTTCTTGTGGCGTCTTACCTTTCGGAACGTTAAGAATAGCAAAACGATACATATCTCTATCTGCATCATCAATCAATACTTTAGCGACAGCACCATCTACTTCATCCCAAAAATCTGGCGCCATACTCATTAACATACCATTAACAACATCAAGTGCTTCAAGACCATCTTCAATATTAATTGCTGTCGGATCTGTTGGTTCTGTACCATCAGCCAAATTGGTTTCTGTATCAATCTCCGCCGCTAAATCATCTGCATCAGTTTCTGCAACAATCTCAACATAATTTGAACTTCCATTAACAACCGTTGGAAAGTAATACTTCGACGTTGGATCACTCAAACTAAGCGCCTCATACGTCTCAAGAACCACTGAATCTGCATCATCAGGCAGTTCTTTGTAAAACAATGTAAAATCCCACTTTGAATCATCTGCTAAATTCTTTTTGAGTGTGAAAGCTAACCTATTACCCCAGATACCTTCATTCTTTGCTTTAATCGTAAATTTATCAACAGGGGTTGCACCATCGTTAATCGTGTACTCAGCAACAGCTCCACCTGCATCAAAAACTCTTACAGCATAGAATCGAACTCCACCATTCTTAATAAACGACTGGATTGCAAGCGGCATATTGAAATACTCATACTCTGATCCACCAAACTGAAATTTCTTCATACCACCAAACACTCTTTCATAATCGTTGTAACCTGAACAAAGAACAGCTTCCTCTTTAGGTCCTCTTTCAGTTTTTCCAACAAAGGAAGCAACAGAAGTTGCAACACCAGCAATAGGTCTTGCTCCTTCTATCCTTTCCTGAATAAACACTCCTGGACTCAAATATTCAGCCATGTAAACCTCCTTTTCACGAATCTTTCCTTATAATTCTATGAATTACCTGCAATACTGATTTCGATACAAAATCGTTGAATGTATCTATCTCTGCAAGAATCCTAACTGACATTGCATATCCTCTGATTCTTCCAGCAACATCAGACAATTCTGAAATATCATCAATTCCTTCCAAAAAAGCATCATACGTTCTTGTTTCTTCCCCCAATTTTACTTTAACCCAACCTCTTGGATCAACATATCTCAAACATTGTAATAACATTAGCAAAGCATCTGTCTCGTACCTTGCTAACAATTGAATACTATATGGAATATCAAACGGGTACGGTGCTAACCTTTCTGCATACGAATCAAACCCACTAACATCATTTATTGTCTTTGAAACTGCACCTGACGATGCTTTTCTATAAGCAACCGCAAACGGATGCCACCTTCGTGCAGCAAATGCTGGTGTACCTCTTCTAATAACAACCATCGGAACTATATACTGTGCAATACTTTGCTCTGGCATAACAAAACGGCACGGCACTAACGGCTCTTCCGTTTTACTTTCAACACCAGCAAACTGTCTTAATCCTTCAAATTTTATTCTATACATATCTCTCTGTCTACCATCAACAGTATCTTTACTTCTTACTCCACCTAACTGCAATATCACTCCTTCATCAAAATTATTTACCGTTACCTTTTCAACAAAATCAGTATTTACTGGCATTAAATCTTACCCCAACTTAAACTTTTCGTCAAGATAATCTTCGACCAAAAAATATGCACTCATTAAATCATCTTTCATCATCATCCATCCATGACTATCAATACTACCATCCTCAATATACTTAGCAATATTAGCAGCAACTTCTGAAACGTGCTTTATATAATGAATCGCACCCTCATCATCAGTTACTACAACCTGCTCTACAATTTCTTTCCTTATCTTATCTAAACTTTCTTTCAACTTATCAAACTTACTCATTATTACCTCCCTAAAACCATATTAGCAAACTTCTGCCATCTCTTATCTTTGATTACATCACTACTAATACTACCATCAACTGCTTGTTCAGTTATCTTACCCTGTTTCATAATAGTCCATTGCTTCTTAACCACCTGTCTTACAATATTTTTAAGCTCTCTAACCGTCCTAGTCCAATGCGACCCCATCTTTTCTCCAGTTAACCCAAATTCAGATCT
>Ga0114919_10001764_pt1 | contig 17340 bp, 11 predicted proteins | sample BlataG_FD_88682 | JGI IMG/M metagenome (GOLD analysis project Ga0114919, IMG submission 88682) | Deep subsurface microbial communities from Black Sea to uncover new lineages of life (NeLLi) - Black_00105 metaG | ecosystem: Environmental > Aquatic > Marine > Oceanic > Sediment | place: Atlantic... | reverse complement strand
TCGCGAATGGCAAACTTCGAACCCTTCTCCAGCGCCACCGGGATAATCAACTCCACCGTCAGGTTTACATTATCCCCAGGCATCACCATCTCCACCCCTTCCGGCAATCCCACCGTCCCGGTCACATCCATCGTCCGAATGTAAAACTGCGGCCGATATCCACTGAAGAATGCATTGTGCCTTCCCCCTTCCTCCCTGGTCAATACATACACCTCGCTCAAGAACTTCGTGTGCGGGGTCATCGACCCCGGCTCCGATACCACCATCCCCCGCTCTACCTCTTCCCGATCTATCCCCCGCAACAACAACCCAACATTGTCCCCCGCCTGCCCCTGGTCCAATATCTTGTGGAACATCTCCACTCCCGTCACCACCGTGCTCTTACTCTTGTCTCTCAACCCTACTATGTCTACCGTCTCCCCCGTCTTGACCACCCCCCGCTCTATCCGCCCCGTCACCACCGTCCCCCGCCCCTTGATCGAGAATACATCCTCGATCGGCATCATGAACGGCTTGTCCATCTCTCGCTTCGGCTCCGGTATGTACTCGTCCACCACCCGCAGTAGCTCCTTGATGCTCTCATATTCCGGCGCCCCAGGATCCGTGCTCTCGCTCTCCAACGCCTCCAACGCACTCCCCCTCACTATCGGCGTCTCATCCCCAGGAAACCCATACTCGTCCAACATCTCCCGCAACTCCAACTCCACCAACTCCAGTAACTCCGGATCGTCCATCATGTCTACCTTGTTCAGATACACCATCACCGACGGTACTTCCACCTGCCGCGCCAACAGCACATGCTCCCGCGTCTGCGGCATCGTCCCGTCCGGCGCCGCCACCACCAAGATCGCCCCGTCCACCTGCGCCGCCCCGGTTATCATGTTCTTGATGTAGTCCCGGTGCCCAGGCATGTCCACATGCGCATAGTGACGATTCTCCGTCTCGTACTCCACATGGGCAATCGCGATCGTGATCCCCCGCTCCTTCTCCTCCGGCGCATTGTCAATCGAATCGAACGGCCGGAACTCCGCCATCCCCCGAAATGAACACCACTTGGTGATCGCCGCCGTCAGCGTCGTCTTCCCATGATCTATGTGCCCGATCGTCCCCACATTCAGATGCGGCTTCGTCCGCTCAAATTTCTTCTTCGCCATGACCTTTTTAATCTCCTTCGTCGACTTTATAGAACGGTGCTGGACAAACCCCTAGCGGGCGCCCCCAATAATTGCCTTAGTGACGGTTTCGTCCACCTCAGAGTAATGATTGAACTCCATGGTAAATACACCCCGACCCTGAGTCATCGATCGTAAGTCAGTAGCGTAACCAAACATTTCTGCCAGTGGTACCATCGCCTGAATGACTTGTATGCCCGCGGGTCGGGCTTCGATGCCTCCGATCGACGCCCGGCGAGCGGAGAGGTCCCCAGTGATCTCACCGAGGTGATCCTCCGGGACGACAATTTCAGCTGCCATAACCGGTTCAATCAGTACGGGATTCCCTTGTTGTACACCCTGCTTGAAGGCCATCGATCCGGCCACTTTGAAAGCTATCTGGCTAGAATCAACTTCATGGAACGAGCCGTCGAATAACTTCACTTTAATATCGGTGATAGGGTATCCGGCCAGCACACCACCCTCCGCCGCTTCCCGTACCCCCTTCTCTACCCCTGGGATGAATTCGCGCGGGATCACTCCGCCTTCTATCTCATCCTCGAACAAAATACCTGATCCCGGTTCACCAGGATGAAGCGACAACACGACATGTCCATACTGACCTCGTCCACCAGTCTGTTTAATGTAGCGATACTCAGATTTAGGGACGGCGCTAGTAATTGTCTCGCGGTAAGCCACACGGGGTCGACCCACATTGGCCTGGACTTTGAACTCACGTAGCATTCGATCCACTAAAACCTCAAGGTGCAACTCGCCCATCCCCCAGATCATCCTCTGTCCGGTGTCCTCATCAATCCTAACCCGAAACGTGGGGTCCTCCTCCGAGAGTTTGGTTAAAGCCTCCGACATTTTATCCTGGTCAGCCAAAGTCTTAGGTTCAATGGCCAGGAAAATAACCGGCTCGGGGAAGGTTATGTCTTCTAGGACAATCGCGTTAGCGGCGTCACACAATGTATCTCCGGTGAATGTATTCTTCATCCCCAGCACAGCTCCGATGTCGCCGGCTAATACTTCATCGATGTCCTCCCGCCGATCGGCGTACATACGCAGCAGCCTTCCTACCCGTTCGCGCTTCTCTATGCTGGAGTTGTACACTGAGGTACCCTTGGTGATCTTGCCAGAATAAATCCGGAAATACGCTAATCGTCCAACGTAGGGGTCAGTCACGATCTTGAACACTAGAGCGCTTAAAGGAGCGTTGTCGGACGGGGGTCGATTAATCTCTTCACCACTACTCGGCTTTGTACCGACGACGTTGGGGATGTCGATCGGAGAGGGGAGATAATCGATGATCGCATTAAGCAAGGGTTGTACGCCTTTATTACGTAGGGCTGAACCACAATAGACCGGCGTAGCTTTGCCGGTAATTACCGCTCGGCGGAGCCCGGATTTGATTGCCTCTATGCCTATCTCCTTACCCTCAACGTATTGCAAAGTTAATTCCTCATCAGCCTCAGCGATTTGTTCAATCATCAACGTACGCCGTTCGGCGGCTTCGGCTTTAAGTTCTACGGGGATCTCGCCGTGTTCAGGCGCTGTACCTAGCTCGTCAAGCCAGATGATGGATTGTTCTTCAATCAGATCGATAACACCCTTGAACTCGGCTTCAGTCCCAATCGGCATCTGGACCGCGATCGGGTTTGCGCCCAATCTCTCGGTGATGCTGTCGATAGATTGTTCATACAAAGCACCAACTCGATCCATCTTATTCACAAAGCAGATGCGAGGCACTTGGTAACGATCAGCCTGGCGCCAAACAGTTTCCGATTGCGGTTCAACACCCTGCACAGCGTCAAAGATCACCACTCCTCCATCCAACACCCGTAACGAACGTTGCACCTCGGCAGTGAAGTCGATATGCCCAGGGGTATCAATTATGTTGATGATATGGTCTCGCCACATGGCGGTTACCGCCGCCGAGACAATGGTGATTCCCCGCTCACGCTCCTGTTCCATCCAATCGGTGACCGTCGTACCTTCATCTACTGAACCAAGCCGATGAGTCCGACCGGTAAAGAATAACACCCGCTCGGTGGTCGTCGTCTTGCCGGCATCGATATGGGCAATGATGCCGATATTTCGGTAGTGCTCCAATGCAAACTCGCGTGCCATGTCTATCCACGGTCAGCCAAAGGGACCGATCTCCTTAAAAAAACTACCATCGATAATGAGCAAAGGCGCGGTTGGCTTCTGCCATTCGATGGGTGTCTTCCCGCTTTTTCATAGCCGCACCCGTGTTGTTGGCTGCATCCATCAGCTCAGCCGCCAGTCGCTCGGCCATCGTTTTACCTGGGCGGTTTTTAGCCGCGGCTAATATCCAGCGTATGGCTAGTGAGATACGTCGTTCGAATCGCACCTCAACCGGCACCTGATAAGTAGCGCCACCCACCCGCCTGGGTTTGACCTCCAGAATTGGAGTGGTGTTCTTAATAGCTTGCTCAAACACCTCAATCGGCTCTCGCTTCATCCGCGCTTCAATGAGGTCGAAGGCTTGATAAACGATACGTGTGGCGACACTTGTTTTGCCTCGCTTCATTAGTCGATTAATCAAGCCCTGCACCAGTTGATTGTTGTAACGGACATCTCCTGGGATCTCTCGTTTTTCGGGTTTGGTCCGTCGCATTTGCCTGCTCCGTCTGATTCAAATAATGTCGGTCGCCATGTTTCCGGCGACCGATCAGTTTATCACTTGCTGCTTGGGCCGCTTTCCACCGTATTTGGAACGACTCTGCTTGCGATCCTCAACACCAGTGCTGTCGAGGGCGCCGCGAATAATATGATAGCGGACTCCAGGAAGATCCTTCACCCGACCTCCACGCACCAGAACTACCGAGTGCTCCTGGAGTGAATGACCCTCACCGGGGATATACGCAGTGACTTCGATTCCGTTAGTAAGGCGTACTCGCGCTACTTTCCGCAATGCTGAGTTGGGCTTCTTCGGTGTTTGAGTGCGAACCTGAGTGCACACCCCACGCTTCTGCGGTGCGCCTTTAGGTTGCAGAAATCGTCGCTGCTTCTCCGAATTAAAGATGTACTGCAGAGCCGGCGCTTTTGTCTTTGAGCGCTTTGGCTTACGACCTTTCCGAACAAGCTGATTTATGGTCGGCATGGTCACCCTCCACCTGATCCGGGAGCTTACGCCCCAGATCACATCCCGCTAAAGGAGGCCATCGGACGCGCACGATGGCCTCGCCTGGAAATACTACCTATTCGATTCGGGTAGGCTTCGTCGTGAGCTCCGATGTGAGCTAAACCGAGCCCTCAATCGAAAAACACTACTACCCTGTTAATAATCAGCAATGAGCGATTATTCTATCATGCTGATAAATGCCCGTCAAGCATTGCACTGCTTGAAAGTAGCTGCTTGGGATGGCTGCTAAAACTGACTTGATCACTCCTATTGGCGTGGATCCATGTCCAACAAGCCCAGCCCCAGCCGCAGGGGACGCCGTCGCTCTTCGTCTTTACCAAAGCGAATCACCTCCCCCTCGTTGCTGATGGCTTCAACCGACAAGCCTAGACTCTGTAATTCCTTAACCAATACTCGGAAGGAAGCCGGGATGCCGGGCTCTTCAACCATTTCACCCTTGACTATCGCCTCATAAGTCTTCACCCGACCCTGAACATCATCCGATTTAATTGTCAACATCTCCTGCAAGGTATGAGCAGCGCCATAGGCTTCTAGAGCCCAAACCTCCATCTCACCAAACCGCTGGCCACCGAATTGAGCCTTACCACCCAACGGTTGCTGGGTGACCAATGAGTAAGGACCGGTCGAACGAGCGTGTACTTTGTCTTCAACTAAGTGATGTAGTTTCATCATCAATACTTTACCGACGGTCACCGGTTGATCATACGCCTTCCCGGTCTTACCATCAAAAAGTAATTGTTTACCTAAGATCGGGAGAGGCTTTCCGGTCTCGTCCATGACTTTTTCCGCCAGCGTGCGCAGAGTTTTCATTGACTTAACATTACCTGTCTTACGACCAAGGGATAAAATCCACAGGCGGAGGCAAGCATCAATCGCCGCCTCATCGTATATCGATCGCTCTTTGACCGGCACTTCAGAGTCCTCAAAGACTAAGATCTGGTCAGGGTTAAATCCCTCCTCCCGCAACCATTCACGCAGGGTTGCTCGACGGGCGTAGCGAGCATCGATGGCGATCAATTCAGGCTCATAACCTTTATCAATCAACCATTGTTCCAGGTAGAGGCGCCGCACCTCGTCATCGTCTTCGAACGCCTCTTCATCGTAATAACCCTGTTCTTTGATCCAAGCCCAGGCTCGTTTTCCAACCTCTTCCCAGGCACGGTCAATTAGCCAAGCGCGGGCTAATTCACTCTCAATCTCCATCTCATCTGCACCATCAAAGGCTGGCGTAACAGCCCGAAAGCCGAGCTTATCGGCAGCCCAGCCAAGGTGGGCCTCCAAGATCTGACCGATGTTCATCCGGCCGGGCACACCCAGAGGGTTTAAAATCAGATCGACCGGTGTGCCGTCTTCAAGGAAAGGCATATCCTCGATGGGGACTACCTTGGAGATCACCCCTTTATTGCCATGTCGACCGGCCATCTTGTCGCCTTCAGTAGCTTTTCGTTTCTGGGCTACCGCAATCCGCACCATTTTCTCTACCCCAGCTGGAAGATCACGGTGCTCCTCCCGGGTGAAGACTTTCACGTCTACAACCTTGCCGCGTTGGCCATGAGGCATGCGCAACGAGGTATCCTTCACCTCACGCGCTTTCTCGCCGAAGATCGCCCGCAATAACTTCTCTTCCGGTGTGAGCTCCTTCTCACCCTTTGGTGTGATCTTCCCCACCAGGATGTCGTTGGGACCGACTTCAGCGCCGACGCGGATGACGCCATCCTCGTTCAAGTCCCGTAGTGCATCATCCCCCACATTGGGGATGTCGTAGGTAATATCCTCCGGTCCAAGCTTTGTGTCGCGCGCTTCGACCTCATGCTTTTCGATATGTATCGAGGTATACAGATCCTCACGTACAAGGCGCTCGGAAATCAGAATCGCATCCTCAAAATCCCCACCCTCCCAAGAGATGAAAGCGCAGAGCACATTATGACCCAAGGCCAGCTCACCCTCGGCAGTGGACGAAGAGTCAACGATTACATCCCCACGACGCACTCGCTGCCCTTTAACCACTGCTGGGCGTTGATCAATACAAGTGCTTTGGTTGGAACGGTTGAACTTACGCAGGTTATACACGTGCTGGTCCTTGCCAGAACGCAAAATAACCCGATTGCCAGTGACTGACAATACCTCGCCATCGACTTCGGACAGGATCACCTGCCCAGAATCCAATGCGGCGTGACGCTCCATCCCGGTTGAGACCAGCGGGACTTCCGGCTTGACCAAAGGAACCGCTTGAGTCTGCATATTCGAACCCATCAGAGCACGGTTAGCGTCGTCGTGTTCCAGGAAAGGTATGAGCGCAGCACTTACACCAACGATCTGTCGTGGTGCGACATCGATAAAGTCGATCTGATCAGGTCTAAAGAACTCGAAGTCACCATGATGTCGGCCGGAAGCTTGGGGACGGACAAATTCATTGTATTCGTTAAGTGGAGCATTAGCTTGAGCAATGACATAACGGTCCTCATCGTCTGCCGTGAGGTAGATGATCTCATCAGAGACGAAGGGGACGATCGGTATCGGATTCTTCCGCCTGGCAAACTTCTTAGCCAGCGCGGGGTGGATCTCCTCCCCATCCTCGGCGGTTACCTTTTTGCTCCTGGGATTGGTGATCACACCTCGTATATGGCGCCCAACCAGGTGCGGGTCGCTAGGCTTCATCTCGCGCAGAACCCTGCGATAGGGGGTTTCGATGAAGCCGAAGCTGTTGACGCGCGCGTAAGATGCCAGACGTCCAATCAAACCGATGTTCGGACCCTCTGGCGTTTCAATCGGGCAAATTCGACCGTAGTGTGAGTGATGAACATCGCGTACGTCAAAACCTGCCCGTTCTCGGCGCAGACCACCGGGCCCTAATGCCGACAGGGTCCGTTTATGGCGTAGTTCTGCCAGAGGGTTTGTCTGATCCATGAATTGGGATAACTGGCTTGAGCCGAAGAACTCTCGCAGAGAGGCTACAACGGGGCGGATGTTGATCAGGGAGACGGGTGAAATTTGATCTTGATCTCGAATTGACATTCGCTCCAGGATCACTCGCTCCATCCGCCGCAATCCAACCCGCAACTTACCTTGGATCAGCTCGCCGACTGTTTTAACTCGGCGGTTGCCTAGGTGATCGATATCATCGGGTTGCTTGACACCGTTATTGATCAATATCAAGCGTTCAATCAGCCGGACGAGATCCCATTTGGTAACCCGTCGGTGATCGAGCGGTACAACATCATGCAGGTCAAGCTTCTGGTTCAGTTTGTAACGCCCCACTCTCTCCAAGTCATAACGGCGCTGTTTAAAGAGTTGATCATGGAGATATTCACGCGCATTATCCAGAGTAGGCGGGTCGCCTGGCCGCATACGACGATAAAACTCAATCATCGCCTCCTCAGCCAACGTTCGCTTCTTATTGACCTCCCAGACCGGTTCCTGACGGATGGTAGTCGCGATATAGGGATGATCGGGGTTAACATCGGCTGCGGCAAACAAAGCCAACAGTTCCTCGTCGGATCCCTCTTTAATAGGCTCATCTCCCAATCCATCATCGACCGCGGCCAAAGCCCTCAAGAGTATTGTCACCGGCACTGTGCGTTTTCGGTTGAATTTGAGCGTCAAGTAGTCGCTCTTACGGGTCTCGAACTCCATCCATGCGCCACGATCTGGTATGAGTTTGGCGGTTGCCAATCGACGGCCGGTGGCACGATCCTCAGGAGCGTCAAAATAAACACCCGGTGAGCGAATTAATTGTGAGACGACAACACGCTCGGTGCCGTTGATAATGAAGGTGCCTTTCTCGGTCATGATGGGGAAGTCACCAAGAAAGATGTCCTGTTTTATCGGCTCGGGTACTTCCGATCCCGCTAAGAGTACTGAGATATAGAATGGTCCAGCGTAGGTCAAATCACGCTCGAGACACTCTTCAATATCATGCTTCGGATCTTCAAACCAATATCGGAGCCCGAACTCCTTACTCTCTGGACTATTGCCAGGGAAGTAGAGCCTCATTCCGCCGTTATAGGAAATTATGGGAGATATCTCGTCAAGAAGCTCAGCCAATCCATTCTCCTTCAACCAGGCGAATGCGTCGAGTTGTACCTCGATTAGTCGAGGGAGAGGGAATGTATCTGGGATACGCGAGTACCACTTCTGACCTGTGGAAGACGCCATGCGGCAACTCCTATATCTTGCTTTGAGTAGTGCAACAGATGATTAATACAATTGGGAAGGGAAAACAACAAACGGCGGGGCACCACCGGCTTGATCTTCCAGTTGCATCCCGCTTCGCTTATTATATTCGACGCGCCGACATGTCCTTGTCGAACCCCTAAATCATCCAAACTACAAAACCACGGTATACCATAATATCGATGAGATGTCTATTGCTTTCTCGTGCTTGCTTTCTCGTATGTACTTAATACCTCCGAGGTCTTTTCTATGCTCTAAGGAACGAATTTAGCTAATCGCTGACCGCTGAAACCTAGCCGTTCGTTCTTCGAGTTACTTGAGATAGGATAGCTGATAGCTGTATGCCGACAGCCATTCCCTTCCCCAACCCGACTACTCAATATATAAATTGCAGTAGTTGGTATAAGCCCAGTATATAGTCCGAATATAATCCCGCGTCTGACCGTAGCGGATGACTTCTAAAAAAAGGTCTGGATCTTCAGGTGCGAGTTCCTTCCAGATAATGGCGCTGCCCGGACCAGCATTGTAAGCCGCCAGGGAAGCGTAAAGGTCGCCGTTGAAGCGATCACGCTGGGTTGCAAGATAGTGAGACCCCATACGCACACTGACCACCGGTCGGTACAAGTCGTCATCGGTGTAGCCTGGTGGCCAGCCAAGCTCGTTAAATATATCTTGACCGGTACTTGGGATGATCTGCATCAACCCACGTGCATCGGCATATGAGATTGCAAAGCTCTCAAAAAGACTCTCCTGTCGTGCTACTGAGAGCAGAAATAGACCATCCAAACCTCGATCCAATGCTTGCGGCAGGATAAGCTCACCAAAGTAGGGGGCAAAACGGATGTGATTTAAATAGATTGGGGCTGCTTCGATCGTCGCATAGTCTATTCCACCCAGATGGATTATCTGCCAGGCGGCAATGATCGCCGACCGATACAAACCTAAATCGAGGAAGTAGACCATAAGGCGGTAAGTTGTTTCGGCGTCGTTTTCAGCTTCATCACGTAGTGATTCAAACTCTAATCTCGCTTGATTGTAGAGCCCAAGCCGCCAAAACTCTCCACCCCGCACCATACGCGGGTCATTCACTAACCGGGAATCGAGCTCAGAAACCGGCTCCGGGCCGGCTATAGGAAACATCGCTCGCATCCACTCTTCAGCTTCCTGACGCTCTACCTCCAGGTCGACGTCGAAGTTGAAAACACCGAGCGGTTGGAAGGGTTCGCGCCCAGCCAGCAAATCCTCCGCTCGTAATGCGTAGTAGCCGTTAGGATCAGCGTCCATCGCTATACGCCAGGCTGCTTGAGCACTTTCTTCTTCCCCTTGAGCCCGATGCGACTTACCGATCCAAAGATAAACTGCAGCTCGATCAGATGGCTCGACCGCTACCTCCAAGCCTCTCTGGAGTGCTGCTTGCGACCCTTTAAAGTCATTCAAACGGTATCGGGCTATCCCAGACAAGAATAACCCCCTGAAGGTCCATTCTGAGTTGGTGTAATCCGTCCCTAACCGCTCCCATAACTGCGCCGCTTGCTCCAGTTGTCCCGATCGCTCTCTGGCCCGAGCCGCGTCATATAGGAATTCAGATGCTCGATCATGATCGGGCACAGCCCCGACAAAGTCCATCAGTGTTTGGACTGCTTGATCAAATTGCCCCATATAGGCCCATTGGGTGTAGGCTTTCTGTTCACAACCCTGATCCCAATAGTAGTCCCCGGGGTGATCATCAATCAACAAATCCCATTCATTTACCGCATCTTCATACCTATCTAACTCTCTTAAGGTGAGGCCTTTGTAATAATGAACCGCACCAGCATGCTCTACCGGATATGTGGTTAAATAGCGATTGAAAGCAGCTAATGCAACACCATACTGTTCAGCGAAGTAATCTACCATTCCACGATCGAGTTCATTCACCTGAACACCCGCCTGTACCAGAGCCACAAGACCGAGGTATGAGTAATCTGATGGATGATAATTCTCCACCGCGTGTAGATAAAGCGCATGAGCCTGATCGATCTGGCCGAGGGCTGTGTAGGCCTGGCCTCTCAAATAGTCCATCTGGGCTTTGGTATAGTCGCTGATGGTTCGATCATAGATCTCGGAGTACTTACTTAAAACCATTATGTAATCACCCATAGAAGCGTAGGTTTGGGCGATCTTGATCTCAATCTCAAGCCCATCACTCAATTGTGGAGCTTGCAGAGCGTCCTTATAGACGGCTACTGCGGCGGAGTGGTCCCCATCTGCTTTCAGGGCATCGCCACGAAGTTCTTGGACATAGGCGTCGATCAATCCAGGCCGATGGATAAGGTATTCTTGGTAATCTTGAGCTGCCTCCCCGAACCGCCCAAGCGCCTCCTGAGCTTGAGCACGATGAAAAAAGCCCTGACCCAAGCGGTCGTGGTCCGGGTAGGAAGTAATAAAAAGATCGAGCGCTTCGACGGCTTCCTGGAAACGTCCCACCCTTATTAAAATGACACCTATTCCAAGTTGCGCCGACCCTCTATCAATCGGGTGGATCGTCTGCTCTAAGACTTTCTGGTACTCAATAAGTGCTCGGTCCCATTCCCCATTGAAATTAGCCTTCTCAGCAGTTTGGAGTCGTGAAGATGGTAAATAGGTTGGGGTAGGTGTGGGTGTTTGAGTGACCGTCGGCGTAGGGGTGATGCTTGGTGTCGGAGTGGAGCCCAATCCCATTACTTCAGGTAAGTTACAGGCAAGCAGGGCAACCGTCAAAGTAAGAATGAGGAGAGACAGGCGTATCAGAGCCCGGTACATAGCGGTCAACATAAAGCAGGTGTAAAGGCATGTCAATCTTGCACCTTTCCACTCCCCATGCTACACTCATTTGCATAAGCCGTTGCGCTCTCCCATGAGAGCGCCTTTTTTACCAGAAACATGCGAACTGTATCCTGGGATTCCATAACACCCGCAGTACGTATAATCGACCAGCGGCGCCTTCCCGCCGATTTGGTGATCATCGCCTTGCACAACCCGCAGGAGGTCACCACCTCCATCCGTCAAATGGCAGTGCGCGGCGCGCCGGCTATCGGCGCAACGGCGGCCTTTGGATTAGCATTAGCCGGTCAACTTTCAACCGCCGGTAGCGCCCAGGGTTTGTGGAACGACCTCCAGGCCGCGGCTACCATGCTTCGCGATGCGCGACCCACCGCGACTAATCTAGGTTGGGCACTCGATCGGTTGCTCCAAACGGCCCACGACTCACTTGAAAAGGGACCGCAAACCATGCGGAGGCGGTTGGTTGAGGAGGCTCAAAAACTTGCCGACGAAGATGTAGAAGTCAACCGGCGAATCGGACAGCATGGTGCCGATTTAATCAATGATGACGCCACCGTCCTACACCACTGCAACACCGGCGCCCTGGCAACGGTGGACTACGGCACAGCGTTAGGAGTCATCCGCACCGCTCACGATCAGGGCAAACGTGTACACGTGCTGGTGGATGAGACCCGACCGCGTTTACAAGGCGCCCGCCTTACCGCTTGGGAACTAGATCAATACGGCATTTCCTATGAGATCATCACCGACAACGCTGCTGGTTATTTCCTGCATAGTGGCCAAGTGGATGCCGTCTTTGTAGGCGCTGATCGAGTAGCGTCCAACGGCGATGTGGCCAACAAGATCGGCACATATATGCTCGCGCTGGCGGCGCGCGACAATGATGTTCCCTTCTACTGCGCTGTCCCAACCTCGACTATCGACCTCAGTTTACCCTCAGGTGAGACAATCCCAATCGAAGAGCGAGACCCGGCTGAAGTGCTCGACTTGCAACGCCAGGGGCAGCCCATCGCCCCGGACGGAAGCCGGGCGCGCAATCCTGCATTTGATGTCACCCCTTACAGGTTGATTACCGCTTTTATCACCGAAATCGGCGTACTTCACCCACCTTACTCCACATCGCTCTCCCGCGCGGTGAAAGAGGCTCAGAGGAAATGAACATCGTCTTAACCGGCTCCGTAGCCTATGATTACCTGATGACCTTCCCGGGAAACTTCCGCGATCATATCCTCCCCGACCGGCTCGACAGGATCAGTTTGTCTTTCCTGGTCGATTCACTTATCCGCCGTCGCGGCGGAATCGCCGCCAACATCGCGTACACACTGGCTCTGCTTGGTGAAAGACCGAAGGTGATGGCGACGGCCGGGGAGGACTTCGAGGAATTCAGAGTATGGCTCGAGGAACATGGTGTCGACACATCTGCCATTAAGGTTATCCCTGGGGAGTTTACGGCTTCCTTCTTTGTCACCACTGATCAAGCCAACGCCCAAATTGCCAGCTTCTTCACCGGAGCCATGGCATACGCTTCCCAACTATCCTTCGCCAACATAATCGAACGACCTGATCTAGCTGTGATCTCCCCCAATGATCCACAAGCCATGGTTACCTATGCTCGGGAATGCCGCCAATTAGGAATCCCATATGTGTATGACCCCAGCCAGCAGATCATCCGTCTGGATGCTGACGATCTGCGCCAGGGGATAGAAGGTTGTCAGGCCTTGTTCTCTAACGACTATGAAGTCGGTCTGATCGAAGATAAAACCGGCCTTTCCTTGGAAGCCATTCGGGAATATGCAGATTTTGTGGTGATAACGTATGGGGAAGACGGTGCCAACCTCTACACTGACGACGATGAGTTTCACATCGCGGCTGTTAAGCCACAAATAATTATCGACCCTACTGGCGTTGGTGATGCTTTTCGTGGTGGTTTCCTTAAGGGTTATATGCATGGTTTGAGCTTGGAACGGTGTGGACAAATGGGCTCCCTGGCTGCTACTTATTGCCTGGAAGCCGAAAGTCCTATGAGCCATCAATTCGACATGGAAACATTTATAAACCGCTTCCGTCAATACTTTGACGACCACGGGGAATTGGATCAACTGAGGTGAGTGAGGCTGAGGTCGATCAACATTTATACCAGCTCCTAGAGTCAGACCGCGTATGGTGCGCCTATGCCCTAGCTGACCTCGACCCAGCAGAGGCTGAACATAGCACATGGCTGGCAAGCGAGAAGGCTGTCATACTGATCTATAAAGGATTGGACCCTCCTGTTCTTTTTGTACACGGTGATCCTGAAGACCTCAGAACGCTGGTTAACCGAGTGCCTTGCGGTGTATACCAATACACATTAAAGAGAAACTGTCGTTTGATGCTCGCCGACCGACTTCAATCAAGAATCGAACGGCATATGTGGCGAATGGTACTTAATCCCAGCGATTTCCCTCGGATCTCTGATGTCGGCCTCGAAAGCCTCGTCTCCGACGACCTACTAGCGATTCGACGCCTATTCGAAAGTTCCCCTGATCTGCCTGATTCCTTCCACGAACGCCAGCTAGCGATCGGTCCTTTCTTCGGAATCCACGAAGGCGACGAATTGCTCTGCATTGCTGGTGTGCATGTTCTCTCTCAATGGGCAAAGGTCGCCGCGGTAGGCAATGTGTTCACCCGGCCTGACCGACGGGGACAAGGGTTGGCAACACGAGCCAGCGCGGCCGTGGTGAAGGAACTACTCGAACAGAATATCCAAACCATAGTACTCAATGTCGCCATAGACAACGAGCCGGCATTACACTGTTATCGACGCTTAGGTTTCCGACCTTATTGTGACTACTACGAAGGAACTGGGAAGCTCATTCGCACCGATATTAAAGTCAAGCCGAGGGATTCGAATAGTACGCATGCTTAGCACTCAAATGCCTGACCTAGGGATCGATAAAGACCACCATGGTGCATAAAAGGGTAAAATAGTTCGGAAGCGGAAAAAACCGAGCTCTTATTTCGCCAAAAGTTGGCTTATCTCCTAGTGCCCCAGGGAGGAAAACGCTATGGAATATAAAAATCTTGGCCGCACCGGTTTGAAGGTAAGCCAACTCTGTCTAGGGACGATGAACTTTGGGCCTCACGCTGACGAGGCAGATAGCTATGCGATCATGGACCAAGCCCTTGAAGACGGAATCAACTTCTTCGATACGGCTAACGTCTACGGTTGGAAGATTGGAGAAGGGATCACCGAGCATATTATTGGTCGCTGGTTGGCTCAAGGCGGAGGCCGACGCGATAAAATTGTCCTGGCGACCAAGGTGTACGGGCACATGGGAGAGAATCCAAACGAGCAGCGTCTCTCAGCCTACCATATCCGTCACGCTTGTGAGGGTAGCCTGCGACGTATGCAAACCGATCATATCGACCTTTATCAGATGCATCACATCGATCGGCAGACGCCTTGGGAGGAGATCTGGCAGGCGATGGAGCAACTTGTGCGCGAGGGCAAGATTCTCTACGTGGGAAGTAGCAACTTCGCCGGGTGGCATATCGCCCAGGCTCAGTGCTCTGCTGCATCACGAAACTTCCTAGGATTGGTGTCTGAGCAAAGCCTGTACAATCTCAGCGCTCGGACAATTGAACTCGAGGTCATCCCTACCTGTCGGGAATATGGCTTGGGTCTCATTCCGTGGAGTCCATTAGCTGGTGGCATGCTAGGGGGTGCTTTGAAGAAAGCCAAGCAGGGCCGGCGGACAAGCGAATATGTTCGAGAGGCGATCGAGAAACACACCAAGCAATTGGAAGCTTACGAGTCTCTCTGTGAGGAACGCGGTGAGCACCCGGCTGACGTAGCGCTGGCGTGGTTACTACATAATCCAGATGTCACCGCACCGATCATTGGTCCGCGAACGATGGAACAACTACAAGGAAACCTGAACTCGCTTGAAATTAAGCTCGATGACGATATCCGGGAAAAGCTCGACGAAATTTGGCCCGGGCCCGGTGGCGAGGCGCCGGAGGCTTATGCTTGGTAACCCGGCTATCACCTGTCCTAGGCGCCACTGCGATACCCCGTGACCTTAAAAATAAAATGAAATGGAGAAACCAATGAGCCTGGAGTATGACATAAGGGATGTGGAATTGGCTGAGGGTGGCCGTCGAAGGATCGAATGGGCTGAATTTGAGATGCCCGTTCTGCGTCAAATTCGGAACAGGTTTGCTAAAGAACAACCTCTCAAGGGCACCAGAGTTTCAGCCTGTCTACACGTAACCACCGAAACTGCAAATTTGATGCGCACATTACAGATTGGCGGCGCGGACGCTGTCCTATGCGCTTCGAATCCTCTTTCCACCCAAGACGACGTGGCTGCCTCGTTGGTCACCCACTTCGAGATCCCAGTTTACGCGATTAAAGGCGAAGATAATAAAACATACTACCGCCACATTCACGCCGCCCTCGACAACAAACCCCACATTACCATGGACGATGGTGCAGACCTGGTGAGCACCCTGCATAAAGAACGGCGCGAGTTGCTCGAAGAAGTTCAGGGTGGGACGGAGGAAACCACCACCGGGGTGATCCGGTTGAGAGCGATGGCCGCCGACGGAGCGTTGGCGTATCCCATAATCGCGGTCAACGATGCCATGACCAAGCACTTTTTCGACAACCGCTATGGCACGGGACAATCAACGGTCGATGGTATTGTGCGAGCGACGAACATATTACTGGCCGGCAAGGTCTTTGTCGTAGCTGGTTATGGCTGGTGCGGACGAGGATTAGCGATGCGCGTCCGAGGCATGGGGGCTAACGTTATCGTAACCGAAGTCACCCCATTGTCCGCACTAGAAGCGGTAATGGATGGTTTCCGGGTGATGCCGATGATCGAAGCCGCACCAATTGGCGATATCTTCTGTACTCTTACCGGCAACATCAACGTAATCGATCGGCAACACTTCGCAGTTATGAAGGATGGCGCTATTGTCTCGAACTCAGGGCATTTCAATGTCGAGGTTAACATCGCAGCGCTAGATGAAATGGCCACCGAGAAACACAAACCACGCCCGTTCATCGAGCAATACAGCCTGCCCGATGGTCGCCGGATCAACCTGCTTGCTGAAGGCCGGCTGATCAATTTGGCCGCAGCCGAGGGGCACCCTGCCAGTGTGATGGACATGTCATTCGCCAATCAAGCCCTCTCAATGGAGTACATCCTGAAAAATGCAGGTATGTTTGAAAACCGCGTCTACACCATACCCGAGGCCATCGATCGAGAGATCGCTCGAATCAAGCTAGCTTCAATGGGCATCCAGATTGATGTTCTAACTGAAGAACAAAAGAAATATCTGTCATCCTGGGAGGAGGGAACTTAAAGAAATTTACAATAAACAAACTTGGGGGGCTGTCCAACAAGGGCAGCCCCGCTCCAAATAGCCCAGGTGGTGGGGGAGGTTGGGAAGTGGTGGCCATGAGGTAGTTATAGCCTGGGATCGCTAATTGCACTCCATAGTACAGTAAGTTTCGATCAAGAGTTAATCATGTACTGAGCTGCCAGGAAAAGTAGTCACTCCATCAAGCTCAATTGGTTCCTCGTTTCTCTTTCTCTTATAGAATTCGTCTCTCTTATCAAACATCTCACTCTCATTGCGTGCCTAGTCTAGCGATCACGACTATCAAAATTGCACCAGCAAATCCAATTAGCGACCCGATTACCAACGACCTTGCTAACAAGGCAAACAGCATAGTAAAGACTCCTGCTACATACCCTGCATAGCATCTTAGTTGTTCCGGCCCATCTTTAAAATGTAGCATGTCGTCTCCTTTCATCTTAGGCTCTTTATTGTCTGTGATAGTAACGGTCGTAGCCGTGACATGGATAGCCAATAACCGGCGGAAATCCACAGATAAATTTGTGGTAGGGTGGGTATCGATGTCCTCCGCTTCACTCTGCTTACTGTTAGTTTAGTCATCGTCATATCCATACTGTTAGAGAACCTATTTTTCTCAATTTCCATACTATTCCTTTTTATCAGTTCTTTAACTTGCTATATACTTACAATTGA
>Ga0114919_10001762_pt1 | contig 17349 bp, 13 predicted proteins | sample BlataG_FD_88682 | JGI IMG/M metagenome (GOLD analysis project Ga0114919, IMG submission 88682) | Deep subsurface microbial communities from Black Sea to uncover new lineages of life (NeLLi) - Black_00105 metaG | ecosystem: Environmental > Aquatic > Marine > Oceanic > Sediment | place: Atlantic... | reverse complement strand
TTACAAAGTATGGTGTGATCTTGAGAATTTAATTGGCGGGGAAGATTTTTGGTGTGAATTGGAGATGCGGAAACTGTTTTTAATTAAGAATGGTGATACTATGTTTCTTTATCACTGCCTGCCTCGTAAATTATCAAATGTACGGGGTAATCATTTGCGCAGCAAGGGTTTTTATGCTTGTTAGATTGAATCTAAATCTGTGCAATTGGGGGATTTTGAGTATTTATGAATACTGATTTAACCTTTATTACTAACAAAGAAAATGAAACTCTTTTAGAAAGATTTAGAGTATTAATTAAAGATACCAAGTTTTTTGATGCTCTTGTCGGATACTTTTATACCAGCGGATTTTATAATCTTTACAAATCATTGGAAAAAACAGAAAAAATAAGGGTTTTGATAGGCATGAAAACTGGTAGACAAACTTATGGATTAATCGAAAAGGTAAAAAATCAACCCACACTTAATTTTTCTCATGCTGAAACCAAACAGACATTTTCAGATACGGTTGCAGACGAGATGGAAAAATCTGAGGATGAGCTACATGTAGAAGAAGGTGTTCGCAAATTTTGTGAATGGCTTAAAAATGGCAAGTTAGAAATCAAAGCCTTCCCATCAGAAAACATTCATGCAAAACTCTATATTATGACTTTTGCACAAGAAGATCGGGATGTAGGTCGAGTAATTACTGGCTCTAGTAATTTTTCCCAAGCGGGTTTTGTAGATAATCTTGAATTCAATGTTGAACTCAAAAACAGATCTGATTATGAATTTGCGCTTAGAAAGTTTAACGAGCTCTGGGAAAATGCGGTTGATGTATCCGATGAATATGTCAAAACAATTAACTCAAAGACCTGGTTAAACAATACAATAACGCCTTACGAGTTGTATCTCAAATATCTCTATGAATATTTGAAAGAAAAAATAAACATCGACCAAGAGGAAATAATCAACCGTTATGTTCCTCATGATTTTATGGATCTTGAGTATCAACGAGAAGCAGTTAAGGATGCTAGGGTTAAATTAGAAGAATATGGCGGAGTGTTCATAGCGGACGTAGTCGGCTTAGGCAAAACTTATGTTTCTGCCATGCTGGCACAACAACTAGATGGCCGCAATTTAATTATCTGTCCACCGATTCTAAAAAATTACTGGCACGATACTTTCACAGACTTCCGAGTTCAGGCTGATGTAGAATCTTTAGGTAAATTAGATAATTTGGTTGAAAAAGGCACTGAAAAATATAAAAACATCTTTATTGACGAAGCCCATCGTTTTCGTAATGAAGCTACTCAAACATACGAAAAATTAAAACAAATTTGCTGGGGGAAGAGAGTCATTCTGGTATCTGCTACGCCCCAAAATAATACTCCATTGGACCTTTTGAGCCAGATAAAACTATTCCAGAAAGGGCGTAACAGCACTATTCCCAATTTAAGAAACCTGGATGGGTATTTCCGTTCGCTTCAAAAGAAATTAAAGAGTGTTGATCGCCAATCTCAGTTTGCAAAATATATTACCATAATTAAAGATAATGCTAAGATAATCAGGGAAAATATTCTTAAGTATTTAATGGTGAGAAGGACGAGGCAAGAGGTAAAAGATTATTTTAGAAAAGACCTAGAGAATCGGTTATTTAAATTTCCTGAAGTAAGTAAACCCAATAAAGTATATTATGAGTTTGATGAAGACACTGATCGTGTTTTTAATAGAACTATTGAAAAAATAAAAGAATTCAAATATGCACGCTATACGCCAATATTATATTTAAGGCACCCGGATCCAGAGGAAGAAGTTGGCCAGCGTAACTTGAGACGATTTATGAAGATTCTTCTAGTTAAGCGTCTTGAAAGCAGTTTCTTTGCTTTTAAAAACACATTAGATAGATTCATTTCTTCTTATAAGAAATTTATTAAGATGTGTGAAGATGGAACAGTTTATATAAGCAAAAAGTATACTGCAAAGATATTTGAACTACTTGATAACGATGATGAAGAAGAAATAATGCGACTAGTCGAAGAAGAAAAGGTTAGAGAGTACAAAATTAGCGAATTCAGCAATAATTATCTGGATGATCTGCAGAGTGATTTGAATATTCTCCGCGAGGTTGAATCATTCTGGAGGAGTATAACAACTGACCCCAAAATTGTAAAATTTAAGAACATATTAGCCACCGACAAAATCCTAAAAGAAAGCAAACTTATTGTGTTTACCGAATCCAAAGAAACTGCAGAATATTTGGAGGAGAATTTAAGAAATATTTATAAAGACGCAGTCATATCGCATTCCAGTAAATCAAGTGCATTTGTTCGGAATAAAATAATTGAAAACTATGACCCCAAGCATAAATATCCTAAGGATGATATTAGAATATTAGTTTCAACTGAGGTGCTTTCCGAAGGTGTCAATTTGCATCGTTCTAATGTGGTCATAAATTATGATATCCCCTGGAACCCGACTCGAGTAATACAAAGAGTGGGTCGTGTAAATAGAGTGGACACCAAATTCGATGAAATCTATATATATAACTTTTTTCCAACAATACAATCAAATAACGTGATGAAATTAGAAGAAGCCGCTATTGGAAAAATTCAATCCTTTCATAATATGTTAGGAGAAGATACAGCCTATTTGACTGATGGCGAAGAAGTTTCTTCACATGAGCTATTCAACAGATTAAACTCTAAAAAAATCATCGAGGGTGAAGATGAGGAAGTAGATACTGAACTCAAATATTTATCAGAAATCAGGGCTATTCGCGATAATGACCCAGATTTATTTGAGAAAATTAAGCGTTTACCTAAAAAAGCACGAAGTGCCAAACAACATTCTGTAATAAGAGATGCGGTTTTAACATTTTTCAGAAAGGGAAAACTAAGAAAGATTTATATGTCCGATGGTGAATCAACACAGGAATTAGATTTTTTCCAAGCAGCTGACATCTTAAAATCTACACCGCAAGTACAAAAAGAGAAACTCGGTAAAAATTACTATGAATATTTGGCTCAAAACAAAAAAGAATTTAAGTTATCTACCATTGAGGAAATTAGCGAATTCAAACATAAAGGTGGTAAAAGCAGTGAAACAAAATTGATCCAGTTTATTAAAGCTATTCTAAAAAAGAAAGGTTTTACTGAGGATGATGAGGAATATCTTAAGAGGGTGCTTACGCTTTTAGAAGATGGAACTCTACCAAAGCAAACTACCAAAACCATAGTCAAAAACATCGGCAAAGAAAGTAATCACTTAAAAATCTATGGTATAATCAGGAAAAACATACCTCTTTCCTTCTTTGCAACACCTGTAGCGGAATTTGCTGGTCAAAGTCCAAGTCCGAGAGAGGTGATTCTTTCGGAATATTTGATAAGGAAATAAATTCAGTATGGAAAAACAAGCGGCTACAAAAATCGTGAAGGATACCTTTAATAATCCTTTTGACAAAGGACAATATCTTTATTTCATAAAAAATCTATTCAATTTCATTGACGAATCTAAGAATTTCATGTATAAGGGACAATATATTCCTGATGCCTTTAAACCATATATCCACACCTTGGAACGCATTGGTAAGTACGTTGATGCTGAAGGTGAAAAGATTGATATTTTAATTACCCATCTCAGAAAAGAAACTTCCTTAGAAAGAGCGCGCACCATGCAAAGAAACTTTATTGCATGGTATCTGGATGGTAGTAGAGGTGGTGATTTAAAAGATGCTGCTATCGTTGCTTTTCATGCAGATGATTTAGAAGACTGGCGTTTTTCTTTGGTGAAAATGGAATACAAACTAAGCCAAACCAGTGGGAAAGTCAAAGCAAAAAAGGAACTAACACCTGCTCGTAGATATTCCTTCTTAGTAGGAGAAAATGAACCAAACCATACTGCGCAACAACAACTCGTCCCACTTTTGCAGGATGACATAAATAATCCTAACCTTATTGATATTGAAGAGGCATTTAACATTGAAAAAGTAACAAGAGAGTTCTTTGCGAAATACCGAGAGCTGTTTTTATGGACTAAGGAGGAGTTGGACAAGATTGTCAGAAATGATACAAAAGTCAGAGCCGATTTTGAGTCCAAGGGGGTTGATACCGTTAACTTTGCCAAAAAACTTATGGGGCAAATTGTGTTTCTTTATTTTCTCCAAAAGAAAGGTTGGTTTGGTGTTGCTCGTGATGCAAATTGGGGTAGTGGTTCAAAACAGTTTCTACGAGAACTCTTTGAGGGAAAGCAGATTAAATATGCGAATTTCTTTAATGATGTTTTGGAATCACTTTTTTATGATGCTTTAGCATTGGATCGTTCACATATAGGTCACTGGAATGATCATTTCAAATGCAAAATCCCTTTCTTGAATGGCGGACTTTTTGACCCAATGAATAACTACGATTGGCCAAATACAGATATTCTACTGCCCAACAAGCTTTTTTCTAATAAACGAAGGACAAACCAAGGTGATATAGGTGATGGGATTCTCGATGTCTTTGATCGTTACAATTTTACCGTAAAAGAGGATGAACCGTTAGATAAAGAAGTTGCTATTGATCCAGAATTGCTTGGAAGGGTGTACGAGAAGTTCAATGCCATCCGTCCTGATAATTATGATGAATACATAAAATCTTTAGAAAGTGGCAAGAAAGGTGCTGAAATAAAGTTCAATAAACAGTATGGTGTGTATTATACACCGCGTGAGATTGTGCATTACATGTGTCAGCAGAGTTTGATTAATTATTTATACACAGAATTAAATCAAGGATGCGTTGGTTTTGAGAAAATAGGCGATCCTCAATTTGATGCTTTTGGCAGTAAATCAAAAAAAGGCCAGCAGAATTTGACTATTGAGCATAGGTCTACTCCAATTATACCAAAGAATGATATCGAGATACTAATTAAACAAGGCGAGTATGTGAGTGAAAATGAAGCGCGTGTCTTGAATGCAGGGAGGGAAACAGATACTTATTATTACAAACTTCCAGAAAGCATCCGGAAAAATGCAAAACTGATTGACAATAAACTGGAAGAAATCATGGTCTGCGACCCGGCAGTGGGTTCCGGTGCCTTTCCTGTTGGTATGATGAGCGAGGTTGTAAAGGCAAGGAATGTGCTATCCGCTTTTCTAAATGGCAAAAAAAGAAAAATCTATGACTTCAAACGTCAGTGTATTGAGCACTCCCTTTACGGTGTGGACATTGATCCGGGAGCTGTGGAAATTGCCAAACTACGGTTGTGGTTGTCTCTAGTCGTGGATGAGGACGACATCGAAAATATAAAACCCCTGCCTAATCTGGATTACAAAATTGTATGCGGGAATTCGTTGCTTGGGGTGAAGAAAGACCTTTTCAATGCTAACCTGTTTTCTGAATTGGAAAAATTAAAACCACTGTTTTTCAATGAAACCAATCCAACTAAAAAACAGAATTATAAAAAGCAGATTGATAAGCTGATAAGTGAAATAACCAGCGGACATACCGAGTTTGATTTTGAGGTCTATTTCTCCGAGGTGTTTCATCAAAAGAGTGGCTTTGATGTGGTGATAGCGAACCCGCCTTATGTGCAGATAAAACAGATACCCTGGGATGAACGAAAAATATATAAAAAGAGGTTTAAATATGCAGTTGGTAGATTTAATCTTTTTTATTTCTTCTTAGAAATTGCAAGTATGATTGTGAAGCAAAATGGTTTTTCAACATTTATTGTTCCCGATAGATTACTTTTAAATACTCAATGTGACAAACTGCGGAAATGGTTATTGCAAGAACAAACCATCCTCGAAATCGATTCCTTTGCAGAAGGGGTTTTCCAGACAGTGGTCGATAATATTATTATTATTTATCGGAATGTTCAAAGTTGCGGAGAACATGTAGAATCTAAAAATCGAATTAGTGTTGGTAATTTAGAGCGAGCCGTTGCATCCAAAATACCAGTGTCATATTTTTTAAATTCTCCGAGCAATCAGTTTGATTTAGCTTACAATCCTGAAATAGCTTTGATTATAGATAAAATGAAATCTTTGTCGTCAAATCTGGGAAGTATAAGTGATGTAAAAGATGGGATTATTCAAGGCATGGTTGCTGATAAACTATTTTTAGAAAAACCATTAGATGTTGATTCGAAGCCGCTACTATTTGGAAAAGATGTTACGAAATATTCAATTAGATTTAATAGCAATTGGGTTAACTATAAACCTACTGAGATGATGAGATTGGAAGTGAAAAGAAGGGGGTCAGGTGTTCGGCATGGCTTGTGGATGAGGAATCCAGAAATATTTGAGCGAAATAAGATCCTTACTCGTCAAACAGCCGACGCGATAATCGCAGCCTATGACGCAGAAAATTACTACTACTCCAACACCTTGCATGGGACAACAGTCACAGATAAGGACTATCACCCATTCTATGTTCTAGCTCTTTTGAACAGTAGATTGATGACATGGTATTACCGAAGCACAACTGCAGAAGAAGGTAAGGTATTTGCTCAAATCAAAATCGATTTGTTACGTCTGCTTCCAATTAAAAAAGCATCTAATACAGAACAACAACTTTTCATTAACATTGTCGACCGCATCCATGCTATCACAAAAGACGAAGATTATATGGATAATTCTGTCAAGCAGACACAAGTTACTGAGTTAGAATGTAAAATTGATCGACTGATTTACAAACTCTATAATTTAACAGATGATGAGATACGCATAGTAGAAGGCTTAGACAGATGATGGTTCATGCAGCGTTCGAATCCGGAAAAGAACTCACCAACCTCTTCAATTCCTTAATGCAAAGAGCATTTAGAGGAAAATTGTGATTTTTATTATTTATAAATTATTCATAACAGTTTTTTTTATAGTTATTTTTGATTTAAAAGTTTATATAAATTTTAACCTGATGTCCGTTTAAAGGAGGTCTTATGATTACCACAGAGAAACTCAAAGAGATAGCTGACCTGGCTAAGTCAGTGCCCGAAGTTTTTCAACTCAAGTGTTTTGATCTACTGCTGAGTCACTATCTATCGGGCCAAGTGGTCAAACATGATACTGTGAAAATTCCGCCAGAGATGAAAAGAGAATCTCGTAGACAACCATTTGTCTTGCCAATAGATATTAAAGCTTTCTTGAACCAGTACACTCTTGATGTAGCCGTGCTAAACAAACTTTACTACACTGAAGGGAAAAATATCCGTCCCGTCTACAAGTTGAAGGTGCATAAAAAAGCAACAGCCCAAATCCAACATGCACTCCTCATGGCCCTCGAAAATGCATTCACTAGCGGAGAATTCAAGTTCAATATTAAAACTCTACGTCAACGATGTAGAGACTTAAAATGTATTGACTCCGCTAACTTCACGGCGATTCTCAGAAAGAATGCAGCATTATTCAAGAACCTAAGCTTAGATGACGAAGAATCCGTTTTCCTCTCATCTGAGGGAAAAGCCAAACTAGCTGATATTATTGAGGGAATAGTGAATGAATAAGGGCGAATTTGCTGATGAAATCAAACGTTTTCGATCTCAATTTATCAACTTGAAGAAAGAACTAGAAAAGTATTCTAAAAAACAGATTTTTACTAAAAGTATACTGAGGCAATTACAGGATGCTGCAACTTTATGGTTTGATAAATTCGAAGCACCTCTCAGGAATTTTTATAATCTTGATCAGGCGGTGATTGATCGTTACCATGGATTGGCAGGAAGGCTGCTCGAATTATCAATGATCAATCCTGCAACAGCCACGGTGCTGGAATTACTTCGAGATATTGAAAAGGATATGAATCAGAGCCTCTTGGTTCCTGTTCTGAAGTACCAGAAAGAAATTAGCAAAAAAGGCGACTACGCTAACATACTAGTGGGTAAAGGGGAAGTAGAACAGGAATACTTGAAGGAAGCCGTTGAGTGTGCTGAGCAGGGTCATTTTCGTGCAGCTATTATATTGGGATGGGCGGCTGCTGTCGATAGAATTCAGCAGATTATCATGAAAAATGGTTTGGAGAAGTTCAACAACGCCAGCGTTCGAATGAGTGCTATATCGACTGGCCGATACAAAAGGTTCAAGAAAAAATTCAATATTCAGAATTTATCCGATTTGCGTATGACAGTATTCGATAATGATCTGTTATGGATTCTTGAATTTATAGGTCTAGTAGATGGTAATGAGCATGAGAAACTCGAAATCTGTCTTACAATGCGAAATACTTGCGCACATCCTGGAGAGGCAAAATTCTCTCCTGAGAATGTAGCATCTTTTTTCTCTGACTTGGATAGTCTGATATTTAATAGCTCGAAATTTATCTTAGCATAAGTGGGGTGCTATGGAGTTACCTAAGGCAAGAACGCATCAAGGCATCTTTACCAGTGAAATCCGTCACAATTTTGAATTCGTAATTGATAATCTAATAGTGTCTGTGAAGGTTGTGGAAATTGAAGGAAGTGAATCAAAAAAGGAGGTGATTTGCCTAATTGCTACGTAATAATGGGTAGTACGGCTACGAGAAAATCCGGCACAATAAGGGCTTTAACGGGGCCTATAGTAAGATTGGGGCCACCTATGAAAAAATTGCACTTCGATGAACTCAGTACAGGCTTCTTGACAAGGAGCGAATTGTGTATAGACTTATTTTTGGAGAAGGTATGATTGCCTTGGGTGCGAAAGCACCTTAGGGTGGCATACCTTTTTTGTTTAAGAACGAGAGGAGGAAGTATGAAAACAATGAGTAGGACAGAGATTGAAGATCGCGCTATACAGTATATTATACGGTACGAAAAGAAACGTGGCTACACGGCAAGAATTGAGCAAGGTCTTGGTTGTGATCTTGTCACATCAGATAATCGTTACATAGAAGTAAAAGGCATGCGTGGTCGTATTGGACCAGTCCAAATATATGAGAGCGTTTTTGATAACCTCGGAAAAATCGGGAAGCTAAATAGATATTTCATATATGTTGTGTATAATATACTGGCAAATCCGCGTCTCGTAATTATATCCCCCAAGATGCAAAGATGGCAGAAATATAAGATCCGCCTTTTGGAGAACTCGATTCCGCGGCATATTGAGTCAATTGATCTGAAAACTGGTAAAAAGATAAAACCTACCACATTATCTAAGAAAGAGAAGGGTAAATCTTTGGCAATAATTGATATTAAGTCCTTTCTTACAAGCAAAGGAGCCAGCAAATTGATGAGAAATTCGTTTCTAGCTATTAGGAAAGAAATATTGGGATTTGGAAGAGATGTTGTTGAATTCATTAGCAGATCTGGTGCAATGTATTGTTTCTACAGTGCTGGAAAAGGTCTAGCATGGTTTGAGCTTTCCAAGAACAGAATGAGGATTCAATTCAGAAAAGGCACATATCGTGATGAAAAGAAATTGATAATGAGAAACGAAAGGAGCGGGTTACCAATGTTATACTTTAAACCTACAACAATCGATGTGCAGTATGCAATTCGATTACTTAAACATGCGTACAATCAGGGAATAGGTGGCAGGTTTTGACATTAGACAAATTTCTTTATAACACAAATGAAACTAACAAAGAAGAAAGATGGCAATTATCTTCTTGTTAAATTAAATGCAAGGGCTACAAAGAAGGCATTGACATTAGCTAGAAGACGGATATATAATATGGGGTTAGAGGTTAAGAAATGAAGGTTTACAATCGTGAAAAGTCTCAATCAAAAAATGGCCGATTTTCCCAATCTCGGCTGAAGGCCAACAGGAGTGTATATGCGAGATCGCATAATCCTTACAGATAGTTTTATTGGTTGCTTGGACAAATTAGATAAACATATACGTGCTTTAGCACTGAAGACATTTCATCTTTTAGGAAAAAACCCAAATCATCCTTCATTGCACACTGAGAAGATTTATGATGATATGTACACAGCTAGAGTGGATATTAATTATAGAGTTGTGCATCAACTTGTAGCTGACAGAATTCGCCTTATTTATATCGGCAAGCATGATGATGTGTACCGATTTATAGACCGATGTAGGCACGGAACAGTGATGCAAATAAGGGAGAACCCAGGGGGCAGATTAATTGGTAAATATTTAAGCAAGGAATTACCATATAATGAAACTGGCACAATAAGTTATCGATTCATAACAATGTTACTTACTGAAACACTGAATCGGAAATGGGTATACGTAACGGATAACACCGGCGAAGTAATCAGTTATGTTACACTTTCAGCAAAATCGAAGTATACTATCAGGACTAGACGCAGGGGGAAAGGACTGATTCTCATTCAAGGTGCAGAGCAGGGTACGCGAATGCAATTAGGAAAACATTACTATCGCAGGATGATCAAACGCGATGAGAAAAAGAAATAATATTTATGGAAGATTTCATTCAAATTAGTAAACGGATACGTTTTGAGTTAGAGCAATTATCTGTACAAAATCAGCACCATGAATTTGAACAAATGTGCCGACATATTGCTCGATTAAGAATATGTAGTAATATTCTCCCAGCAACTGGTCCTGTTTCCGCAGGAGGTGATCAAGGAAGAGATTTCGAAACTTTCAGAACTTATCTTCAACAAAGTCCTATCTCACATTCTTCTTTTGTAGGTCTTATTTCAGAATGTCCTATTGCTTTTGCTTGCACATTAACTAGAAAAGAAAAAGTTAAGCGAAAAATAAAGAATGATATAAAAACCATCACTTCTTCTGGAACAAAAGTTACAAGTATTCATTATTTTTGCACTTCTGATATAGCTATTAGTAATCGCCATAAACTTCAAGAGTGGGCAAAGAACCAATTCAATGTCCATTTAGAAATACATGATGGACAAGCAATTTCTGAATATTTAGCAAGTCAAGATATCTTCTGGATTGCGGTAAAATTTCTTGGGCTTCCTGCTGAAATTTATCCAGAGACTAAAAAGAAAGATAAGGATAGTTGGTATAAAGAATTACTAAATGTATGGAAAAACGCAAAAGAGAAACCGGTAAATTATGCCGACTTTTTTGAAATCAAGACTGCATTACGTTATGCAACTCATAGTGAAGCCCATAAGTGTGATTTACCTTTCTGGCTGGATCTTTTTGAATCACTTTTTAAGAATACACCGTTTTCATTACTTAGACGAAATGTTGTTTATGAAATTGCAGTGGCTTCATTGCGAGGATTAGGTTCATTAATCGGTCATGAGGAGCGTTTATCGAAATATTTCAGTGAAACCGAGACACTAAATGATATATCTCAATTAGAGGATATAGCCGTTCTATGGGGATACTGTTTTGGTGCTCTGCATCATAATGTATTGCAACTGAAAATTGAAGACTTAATAGCTTGGCGAACAGGTTTAATACAGAAATTAGAAAATGAATTAAGAACAACTCATTCAGTTGGAAGAAAATGTGCCACTCTTCATTTGTTAGGTTATATTTATATGTTCCCAGATCCACAATGTGGTGATTTTGATAAAGCGCTTGATTATTGGCTTGAATTGACTAAACATGTGGAACAGGCATTACTATTTCCATTAGAGTCTTTTGCAGATCATCTTACTCAATATCTCGATATTGCAGACGACATATTTTCGTTGAGTAATAACATTAAATTCATTGAACTTACTCACAAAGTAGATGAATTATTAACCAAACGCCATGGTGGATTTATAGCTGCTGAGAAGTGTAGGGATCGCGCAATGGCGTTACTTCGAAAAGGTAAGATTTTAAGAGCAATTAAGGAAATTCATAAAGCAAGAATTAATTGGTTCGCAGAAGAAACGATCCGTGGATCACTTTTGTCGGCTTTATTAGTAATGGATTGTTATCGTAAATTGTGTTTAGCATACGCTGCAAAATATTATGGATTAGCGATAGCCTATATTGCATTAAATGCAAAAGATGAGAATATCAAGAAATATATCTCAAGAGGATTAATTGACGGAGCTTCATGCGACTATTTCCATGGTGCTTTTCTCAGTTATTTTGATTTCACGCATATTGGATTAGCGCATTTCAGTACATTTTCTAAAGATACCGATCCCTCTGATTCAACTAGTGAAATAAATATTAGTCTATTCCATGCGTCTAATGTTCGTATGTTAGCAAAACGATTAGTGCCAGGATTATTAGCTTTTATAGATAGCAGAACAAAAAGATGGAAGGGATTAGAAGAATACTTCGATAAATTAATACCTTTGGCAGAAAACACATGGGAGAAAAAAGACATATTAGAACTATGGTCAGTATTAGAAGAACAGTTAATAGGTGAACCTTTTAGTGATGTAGGAAAAGTTAGAGAATTATCATTCCCGGCTTCAGGAATCAAATGGTTGTTTAAATGGATTAATAATTATAATAACACATACTTAGCAGAAGAGTTCGTTGCTGTTTTACAGATCTTATTAGCTGATTTAGCTGATACGGATTTATACTTACTTCCTACAAAAGTTGAAGTAGAAATTGATACATCGGATAAAGGTGAAATCTCACTAGTACCAATACCCTCGAATACTAAAAATTGTTGGAGACTTCATCTAGTTGAAACAACTAATGAACACGAGTCAACCTTAGTCGCTTATGCTGCTGAATTAATATTTCACGCTTGTGTATTACCACAGGAACGGTTTTATAAAATATTAGAAACAGCATTCAAAGAGGGGCTTTCATCCAAACTCTTTTTTGGCAATAGATATAAAGATTTATATATTCACTTTGTGAATTATGAAATGTTTCAGGAATCAAATCGTTCATCATTCGATAAATATGAATTTCAGTCTTTCTTTAATCCAAAGTTAAGTACTGAATTGAAATGGTTTGATGACCTTGCTCTTGATTATAGAAAAGAAGATGCTGAAGGAGTTCTTAAAAAACGCTATGAACGATCGATAATACCAATAAAATATACTATACAAAGATTGGTAAATGACCCTGAATTCAAAAAAATAGTGAGTTCTCTACGAAGTGTGGGAATTGGGGTCAAATCTAAACATGTTACATCGTAGTTGACATGGGGAAGAAAACAGTCACGGTATTGAGCGAAGGGCGTTTTTTAATTACAAATTGCAGATTTAAGATTAAAGATTGAAAAAGTAGAGTATCCAAACATTGAAGATGAGAAACGGTTGCTTCTTGAATAAATTAGCACAGGAAGTGGGGTCAAATCTAAACATTGTACATATTGGGCGTCACTTTGTTAAGACTTGGTGAAACGGGGACAAGGAGAAATGGTTGCTTCGCAGATGAAAAAAATTGCATCTTGACACGGAGCGAATTGTGTATAGACTTATTTTTGGAGAAGGTATGATTGACTTAGGTGCGAAAGCACCTTAGGGTGGCATACCTTTTTTGAGATAGTGTTTAAAAGAGAAAATGGGTGGGGAAGCAAAGGTGAGAAGGAGGTATTATGCAATTGAAACAAAGATCAAGAAGTCAATGTAAAGTGTTTAGATTTAACCCCATAGAATCCCAGGAAGTAGAACTTGAAAAGTAGGAGAACAGCGCAATGAGTCTAAAAGTATGGGATCCTTTAGAAGAAAAATTCTCGCCAGAATTAGTCAGTTCAACCTTGAAACGCCAGATAAAAAACATATTAAAATCCTATACTGGCTGGTATGATCCTCTATCTGAGTTAATTCAAAACGCGCTGGATGCTGTTGACAATAGAAAACGAGTTCAGACAAAATACAAATCAAAAATATGGATTAAGATTGATTTGAAAGAGAATTCAATTTGTGTCACAGACAATGGTATTGGCTTTACCGAAGATCAATTCAAAAGTTTCCTGGCACCGAATGTATCATTCAAAAAACAAGATGATCGCGGTAATAAAGGTGTGGGAGCTACCTATTTAGCTTATGGTTTTAATTTTTTGCAGATTGGCACAAAAACACCGGATTTTTCTTTTGTAGGAACTATGAAAGATGGTAGAGAATGGGTTGAAGACGATAGTGGGACTAAAACGAGGCCTAAAATTAGAAAATCCAAAGTGATACACAAGATGTTTGATAAAGTTGATCGTGGTTCAACTTTTGTTTTAAAACTAGTTGGTGATTTTATTCGTCCTAGGGATTTAAAATGGGTTGGTGCTAATACTGCAGACCAATGGGAAGTAGTCTTAAGAATAAAGACACCCCTAGGTGGAATCTATTTCACTAAAGAATGTTTGCTTTCCACATGTTATTTGACAGTAGTTGATGAAAACGGTGTCATAACTGAGAAAAATGTAACTGACTGCGAATATATTTACCCTCATACAGACATTTCTACCTGTAAGGAGCTTAATAGTATTAAGAAGAAACAACAAGAATTAATTGCAAAAGGTAAGGATGGTTCTAGATTACCTGATAGTTGTTATAAACTAAATGGCCTTTACAATTATTGGACCAATCAAGATATTACCTCTAGAGATGGTGAATTTAAAGGTATATTGGATAAGCATGAAAAGAAACTGGCTCAAAAGCACAAGCTTTCTGTTTATGGCTTTTTCTGTTATTCAACTGAAATTTGGGATAAACATAACGACGATAAAATAGGATTAAGAAAAGGTGCACGAATATTGAAAGGAGGATTACAGCTTGCTACAAATTGTATGCCACAAGGAGAATTGTTAATTATCCCTTTGAAGAAAAACATAGGCTATCAGAATGTAACTCATGTTGTTGCACATTTTGACGAAGCTGAGCCTGATTTGGGAAGAAAAGGCTTCCAACCAGAATTAGAGCTTTTGGGACAACGTATTGCTTCTGCTATTGTTGTTAAATTTTTAAATTGGAGGAAATTACTAAAAAAAGAAACTGGAGCACCTCCAGATATAATAGGAGAAAAAAATATCCATGACTGGATTAGAGAACAAGAAGATCATGAAAAGAACAATCCATTGGTAATAAAAAGACAGGATATTTTCCTTCCAATTAAAGAAGCATCAATAACATCTGAACCTTTAAATGAACAGGATGTTATAGCTTTATTTAACCAGTTACTCGCGGGTGGAGTGATAAGAGGTATAAAGTTACTGGCCACAAACCAACATCAACAATATGATGGTATTTATAAATTTTGCCTAAAGAAACCATTTGAGAATCATATTTTTGATAAAAACAAAAATCCTTTGGGAATAGAAAAGAGCAAGGTGAGTCAGGAATATATTTCAGCCCCAGGTATTCTTGAGTATAAATACTCTTTTGATGCCTTACTTGAAGAAATAGAGAAAGGTGAAAAAGTTGAAAGACAAATAAAACTGGTTGTTGCTTGGGAAATGGGCAAAAATTGGTCAAAGCGATATGAAGTGACTCCTTTACTGTATCTTGATAATTTGCAGCATAGATATTTTCACGGCGGGACACATATTATTAAAGATGCAACGACAGGTGATATAGTATTCCCAGTTGTGATATTATCAGAACTGATTGATTACATAAATGACCCGGATGCAGTTCAAGATTGCCAGAAAAGAACATATACGGAATGATACATTAATAGAAGCTAGGAAGGAAAGACGTGGGGTCAGACCTAGAAATTTTGATAATTCGGGATAAAATTTATTGTGTTAGTAATTATTGTATTTAGAAAAAGGGGATCAGAACTGAACTATGCGTAATTTTTACCGTAATAGCAATGATATAATTGAATCTATACGCTTATTATTTAAAAGTCTTATGCTGCAAAATTGCAGTATTTGTTAGATTACTTAGGCAGTCTAACACATGTTAGGCATATATGTACTATTTCTATAAGGAGATAAAAAATGAGCAAAAATGGATGGCCTAGAGATCAATATACCGGACCTGGCGGGGGACTTTCCACTGGCCCAGGAGGCGGTATGTCTACTGGCCCTGGAGGAGGCGCATCTACTGGTCCCGGTGGAGGGCTTTCTACAGGACCTGGTGGCGGCTTATCTACCGGTCCCGGTGGAGGGCTTTCTACAGGACCTGGTGGTGGTTTATCTACTGGTCCCGGTGGAGGGCTTTCTACAGGACCTGGTGGCGGCTTATCTACCGGTCCCGGCGGAGGACTTTCTACAGGACCTGGTGGTGGTTTATATAGGGGGCCGTCATCTGAGCCTTATCGAAGCAACATTCCGCCATGGTCAATCTTTATAGAACATCTTGAAAAAAGAGGTATGCAACAATACACAGATATTATCAAACGGCATATTCGATAACTGACAAAGTGGGGTCAGCCCTTGACATTTAACAAAGGAATTGATATGGGGTCAAATCTAAACATGTTACATCGTGGTTGACATGGAGAAGAGAACTGTCACGGTATTGAGCGAAGGCACAGATTGCGATATAAAAGAGATATACCGTTAATGTAAAATGTTTAGATTTGACCCCAATTACCTGCAGTGGAATATGCTTCCCGTTCCACACGATAAATAGGGCGTGTAGTGCTTGACAAATAACTTATTTGGCTTATAGTTTGTATGGATATAGAGGCCCCGCCTTTTCTGTGAAAGAGACGGGACGCTCAATTTTATGATTTAATCGAAGATTCAAATAAAATTGGCGGAGGAGAAGATGAAGAAGTCACTTTTTTTTATCGGAATAATTATAGCAATAATTATTTTGTCTTGTAGTGAATCCCAAAAACCAAAAGAAAAGAAAACAAAATGGATTGAACAAGAATTTGAAGAGGGATTGAAATTAAATCCCCTTCCAGACGAACTTATATATCCAAATGCAGAAGGAAAAAAATTGCAAATTACAACTGATGAGAAAGAAAAAGAGATAATTCTTTCCACAATAGATAATCTTAATAAAGTAGACAAATATTATGAACAAAATCTACCAAAGCATGGTTGGAAAAAAGTAATAGAAGGTTCATATAAAAATTCTAAAAAAAGGTCTCTCTATTATGAAAAAGAAAATCGTGAAGCCCTTATTAATATTTCTCCTGATAATGATGATAAAACTGAAATAATAGTTCTTTTGCGATTTGCAAATTAAGATATGTGGATATTGCTATTCCCCGGGGTACCCATGCAAATAGGATTAAATATCCGCCAGTTAAATTTTACCGCTTTGCGCTCAATGCATGGAACGCAGGGATAGATGAACATGAACTCGACGGACATAAAATCAGAATTTACGATCTTGCGAAAACTATTGCTGATTGTTTCAAGTTTCGCAATAGAATAGGTATAGATGCTGCACGGGAAGCTCTCAAGGTTGCTGTAACGGAGAAAGGCATAACGGGACAAAATGGGGTCAAATCTCGAAACTTGATAAATGCTACAAAAGAAGTAACTGGCATCACCCATGAAAAAATTGCCTCTCACTTTGTTCGAGACCTTCGGCAGCAAATTCTAATTTACAAAACCAGCCGAGACTTTAGATTTTGTCGAATGTCAAGACCTGCCACCTTTGTAAGGTAAGGGGGAGTGATTGAGTGTTCACTCCCCCTTA
>Ga0114919_10001761_pt1 | contig 17356 bp, 12 predicted proteins | sample BlataG_FD_88682 | JGI IMG/M metagenome (GOLD analysis project Ga0114919, IMG submission 88682) | Deep subsurface microbial communities from Black Sea to uncover new lineages of life (NeLLi) - Black_00105 metaG | ecosystem: Environmental > Aquatic > Marine > Oceanic > Sediment | place: Atlantic... | reverse complement strand
GGAGAGCGCTTCCGCCACCCCGATGTGACATCCCGGGTCGCCGGCAAAGAGATTCTCCAGGAACTTCTCAAAAAGCTTCTGTGAAATGCTCACCCAACCCCATCTGGAGTAACCCAAAAATGCCACCCCGGCCTTTCGGGAGATCAGCGGATATAATTCGCCCACGCTGGGTTCTCCTCCCAGGTAAGGATATTTGTCCACGTCTATGGCACTCTGGCTGCAGGATATAGAATACATTATCCCGTACTTCGATTCGTTTTGCAGATTGGGCATATGCCCGGCACCGTCGTTTTGTCCCGCAAAAGTCGTAACCCAGGACTTGGGAGTGCCGTTGGTGAGATGAGATTTTGCCACGAAGCCGCTCGATTTCCCGTGAGCTAAAACCCCGATGATCCCCCAACCCTGGTTCATTACCTCTATACACGTCTCCCCATCCGGACCTGCCGGATTCGGTGCATCTCCCGTGGGCGATTCAGTCAGGGTAGTCAGATCCTGATAAAAATGGGACGGTATGGATCGGGATAGTATGCTCTCTTGCCCGTCTCCCCCATCCCAGTCCGTCATCTGGTCGGAACTCATCCACAGTGCTCGGGTAAGATAGCTGGTCTCCCCGTCTCCGGGGTTCTGCTCGTAGGTAAGTAGTTTCTCCACGAAGGCGTTTGCCTCCGCAGTGTTGTCACACGGAACTCTTCCCACAAAAAGATCCGGATAGATGTCAGGGGTATCCTGATTTGGCTCACCCCAGATGCCGTCATTGTCTAAATCCCACTCCCCGTCTACGTCGGAGAAGTAGAGATCGCAAATCTGTTGATCTGTCACCGACGGGGTGGTGGTGGTATTGCTGGGATAAGCATATCTGACCGGGACGATGTCTTCATCTCCGCCCAGAAGCACCCAGCTGGTCCCATTCTGATAAGCGTCTATTAAGAAATTCCTGAGTTTCTCCGCATCATCTCTCCCCGAATGACTCGATAGGATGCTGTCGATGTTCACCACGGATGCCTCTATCCCTTTTTTGATCTTCCACGTCACCAGGGGTAGAAATGCCGACCGAAGTTCCGGGGAGGTGACAACCAGGTACTCCGGATAACTAAAGCTGCCGGAATCTGCCCCGGATAGTGAAGGACCGAGTAGCCTGCCCATACAGTTGGATACGTCGTCCTGGTTGTCTACGAACCGGAAGAGAATTTTCTCATGTAGTTCCTGCGCCCTAGCTGACCTTCTGTACACTCGCGAGGAGAGACCAACTTCCTCCAAGCTCCCCAGTTCCACTCTGATCTCTAAATGGGTATACAAGACAAGCTTCTGCGACTTAGGCCGATACTGCAGGGGACTCAATGCCAGGCTGATCACGTGATTCCCACTCATCATGCCGTCGTGGACCAGTTCCACAAGTTGAGAAGGATACGGAGAATCTGAACCGTAGACTGTCGGATCGGGGCCTATCCGGTCTTTCACCGGAAGGCCATCTGTTCTGACGTCCGGCTGGACGGGACCAATTGAGAACTCTCCTTCCAGAATTGCGGGATGTGCCTCGGAAACGAAAACCTCGGTCACTTCACTGCCGTCGGGGAGCACCAGATGGATCATCCGGATGGGAAGATCCGGAGAGCCGATCTTTTGTGATCTGATGCACCCTCTCAAACTGACTAAGTCAAAGCCGTCTCTCTGCTCAAAAAGCAAGTCGCTCTCTGAGAAGGAGACCTGATAGGTGACCTGGGCCTCTCCCCTATCTGAAAAACCAAAAAAGAGGATAATCAGAACCAAAAGAGTTGTTAAGTTTCTGCTCACAATTGCCCCCTTGCAAGACCAGTTTCGGGACGGAATCAAATCCACGCCATGAGACTTTGCAACCGGCGTGCCAGTGGGAGAAGTTTTTGGCGGAACAAGTGATTCTGTTCCAATCCAACTTTCATCAACGGGTTAGATTGACAAACTTCAATGGCGACACGCAGCCCGACCATGTTTCTCTCTTTTTTCAGGATTCAGAGTATGGGAACTATCCCATAGGTTGTGGCAGGCCATCGACAGAACCACAAGAGTCCCAAAATATTCCAAAAAAGAGGATTTTTTACTTGACAAGGGTAACGTTTGGTTCTATCATAGGCAGGAAATGGGCGGATGAGGATTGAAATGGGTGGAAGTGGGCAGATGCGCAGGTTTGCAGTATTTTCTGGGGAGTGATCATCGTCGCAAAGGAATGATTCAGCACCTGAAGTAACACAACAACCCACAGAGACTTTTCCAGAAGATAGTCTGACTTGCAGTCTGAGAGCGCAAGTGAGATACAGAGGGTGTTTTCTCCATGACTTCCTTCAAAGGTACCTACACATCGGCCATAGACGGCAAGCGGCGGCTCAAACTGCCCAAGAAGCTCAGGGAGGGCATCCCCCCCCCCGCCTCCAACGACAACTTCGTGATGGGACCGGGATATGACGGTTGCATCTTTCTTTATCCCTCAGAGGAGTGGGCCAAGCAGGAAGAGAAGCTCAGGAACTTGAAGGTAGACTTAGGCGAGCACAGGTTCTTAGAGAGGGTGTTCGTTCCGGTATCGGAGGACGCGAGACTGGATCGGGTGGGACGACTCACCATCTCCCAGCGGCTCCTGGATCTTGCCGGGATCAAGAAGGAGGTTCTGATCCTGGGAATCCTGTCCCGGATTGAGCTGTGGGCGCCTGAGGTTTATAAGAAATACAGAGAGCAGTACCAGCAGAGCTTTGAGGAAGTGGCGGAAAAGATATACAGATCTTAAGCTTCCTTGAGGCTAAAATTCGCTTCGCTTTTTTACCATAGGATTTCGCTTTATTGATAGAGGCAGAGCCTGCCTGAAGCTTTGATGGCTTGATCAGCGTAACGCACTCCCCCTTGAGGGTGATGAGGGATCCGCCTTGAAACGAAATCAGTTGAGTCTGACCGTTGCATTTTCGCCAGGACGCTCTACCTGCACCAAGCGCTCCGCGAACCTGATAGGAGCAACAGGCGCAAAACAAGAGTTGCCGGGAGTTTTGCCCCGGCATCACAGAGCAAGTTAAGGGATCTATGGGAATAAGAAAACCATGCACCAACCGGTCTTGGTGAAGGAGGTCTTGGAAGGTCTTATACCTGAGAGGCGTGACGTCATAGTTGACTCCACGGTGGGAACCGGCGGACACGCAGAGGCGATTGTCTCAAAGCTAAAGGGAAAAGCGAAATTAATCTGTACGGACAGGGATGAAGATGCTTTAAGGATTGCCAAAACGCGCCTGGCCAAATATGAAAAGAGAATCCGCTTTGCCCATGTTCGCTTCAGCCAGATAGAGGACCTCCTCGCGGATCTGAACGTAAGGTCGGTTTCAGGATTCCTTTTTGATTTCGGTATGTGCGCGCTTCATCTGCAGAATGCTAAAAGAGGCTTCAGTTTTCAATTGGATGGACCGTTAGACATGCGAATGGATCGATCGCAATCCAAGAATGCTTATGAGGTGGTCAACAGTTATTCTCTTACCGAGCTGGCCAGAATTCTCTGGGAGTTTGGCCAGGAGAAGTTTTCCAGGAGGATCGCCAGAGCCATCGTGAACCGGAGAAGTAGGTCTCCCATCCTGACCACCTTTCAGCTAAGAGATATCGTGGAATCGGCAATAGACAAGAGATACCGGATCAAATCGTTGGCCCGGGTGTTTCAGGCAATACGGATAGAGGTAAACGATGAGTTGAACCAGTTGAAAGAGGGATTGAACCAGGCAATAGGTCTGCTGGCGCCCGGCGGAAGATTGGCCCTGATCTCCTATCACTCCCTGGAACATCGGCTCATCCGGGAGAAGATAAGACAAGAGAGCAGGGGCTGCATCTGTCCGCCCGACCTACCGGTGTGCGGTTGCGGGGCCAAAGCCACTCTGAGAGTGATTACCCGCAAGCCCATAGTGCCAACGCCGGAGGAGATCGAAGCCAACCCCAGCGCAAGAAGCGCAAAGCTGTGGGTGGCAGAGAAGCTGGGTGCCGGGCCGACTGAAGAATAAAGAGAATCGGACAAGAAGAAGCGCGCATATCAGGGGTTCATATCCACCCGTTCGAAGGCGAAGAGAGGATCGACTGGACCAAGGCCAAGAGTAACCCAACCTAACAGCAGCTAAGGAGAGGAAGTGTGAGGAGAAGAAAATCAACAAGGGGTCGTTTAACTGCGAAAAGGAAAAGGCGCTCCAAGCTCCGCCTCCTTTTCATTGTTCTCACGTTGATTTTCCTATCCTGCGTGTATATCTGGCAAAGGGTGACGGTCATCACCCTCTCTGCCCAGGCCAAGGAGTTGAGGCTGGAAACCAAGAGAATGCAGGAGGTTCGCAAGTACCTGGAAGTCGAAGTGGCCAATCTCAGTTCTATCCCAAGAATAGAAACGAAAGGTGTGCAGATGGGGCTCGCCTATCCCGACCTGGATCAGATAGGCCTTATTCGCGAATTGTCCGACTCCACCTACCTGGAGACTCAGGGCTTTGCCAAAAACGTCTGGGCCAGGCTGAGAGCGCTTCGCAAGACTCTCCTCCCCGGAGATGAAGCCCTGGCAAAAGAGATCGAAAATGAGCCGTGAAGCACAAGCAAGAAAGCGGCCTCGCCCGAACCGTCGAAGGCGGGTCCGGTCAGGATGGACTAAGCTTTCCAGAAGAAGGTCAGTCACCATCTTTGCGTTGGGGAGCCTCGTCTGGGCTCTGATTCTGTCGCGGCTCTTCTTCATCCAGGTACTAAAGGGGGCAGAATACAAAAAGATCGCCCAAGGGCAGCAACGGCTGCACATCAAGTTGGAAGCAAAAAGGGGAGCCATCTACGATCGAAACGGAAGGGCTCTGGTGATCAATCTGCCGGTGGAATCCTTCTTTGCCATCCCGGAGAGCGTGACAAACATAGATCAGGTAGCGAAAACATTTGGTTGTTCCAAGTCCCGCTCCAGCCGGATAAAAGAGAAGCTGAGAACAAAAAAGAACTTCGTGTGGCTTCAGAGAAAGGTTGAGAAAAAGGAAAGCCAGAGGGTCAAACAGAAGAAGCTGGATGGGGTGTGGGCCAAATACGAAACCAAAAGGTATAATCTGTATGGAGACTTGGCTGAGGAGGTGCTGGGATTCACCGACGTTGACAACCGGGGGCTGGCCGGGGTCGAGTTTCGATATGATCAATACCTGCGGGGCAAAGATGGGGAGGGTATTTTTCAGCGGGACGGGCACAGGAACTCCTACCGGATCTCTGAATATCCACTGCAGAAGCCAGAGGATGGCAAAGGTCTCGTTCTCACCATCGACATCGAGCTGCAGGGCATCGTGGAGCAGGAGTTGAAGGAAGGCATAGAGCTGACCCGGGCAAGCGGGGGAAGCGCCATCTTTATGAATCCCGGAACCGGCGAGATTCTGGCAATGGCCTATTGCGGAAAAGATGATGGACTGCCGGTGAAAAACAGGACCATAAGCGACAACTTCGAGCCGGGCTCGACTTTTAAAATCGTCACGGCCGCCGCCGCTTTAGAGGAGCAAATCTTGAGTCCTGAGGATAGCATCTTCGCCGAAGAGGGTGGCTTTAGAATCGGCAGACGGACCATCCACGACATCAAGGAGCGTGGCTGGCTCACCTTCAAAGAAGGGGTGATGTACTCCTCGAATATCGCTCTGGCGAAGACGGCCATGACGGTGGGCAAGGATAAGATACACCAGTACGCTCTCGCTTTCGGAATGGGTCAGAAGACGGGAGTCGATCTCCCCGGCGAAGCAAGCGGGTTTCTATCATCTCCCAGAAGATGGTCCGACTTCGTCCTCTCCTGCGTCGCCTTCGGCCAGGGGATTTCGCTCACCGCCCTTCAGCTGGTCTGCGCCTACTGCGCCGTAGCCAACGACGGAGTGATGATGAAGCCGTTCGTGGTCAAAGCAATCTTAGATGAGAATGGGGACACGCTGGAAACGGTCCGGCCTACTACGGTCAGAAGGGTGGTCAGCGAAAAGACCGCCCGGCTTCTGGTCGATTTCCTGACCGGAGTGGTCTCCTGCGGAAGCGGACAAAGAGCGAAGATGGAGGGGATGACCATCGGTGGGAAAACCGGAACCGCCCAAAAGGCAAAACCCGGTGGCGGGGGATACGACAAGGATAATTTTATCGCCTCCTTTATAGGCTTCTTTCCCGCCGAGGATCCCGAGGTGGTGGGTCTGATCACGCTGGACAGCCCGCAAGAGGAACACCTGGGAGGATTGACCGCCGCGCCGGTATTTAAGAACACCGCCCATCGAATCGTCTCTTTATCGAGGGAATCCCTGCTGATGTCCACGGCCAAGACCGTCTTGAGCACGGCTACGGAGACGACGCAGTCAAGCCTAGTCGAGAATGAGCTGTATCAATACAAGCCCGAATCCACCGACATCTTCTCAGATCCGGACACAACCGCAACAGACCGAAATCTGATTCCGGACGTGCGCGGGCTGACCGCCAGGGAGGCAGTGAGGGTGTTTGCTGCAAGAGACTTAGAGGTTACGCTCAAAGGGAGTGGTATAGTGGTCGATCAGGTTCCCGGGCCAAACGCTCCGGTGAGCCAGGACAGAAGATGTGTAATAGAATGCAAGCCCAGATGACGTTTTAAGATAATCGGGTGAGGCAATTCATGAGCAAAAGAAACGCACGGAATCTGAAAGAACTCTTAGACGTCCTTCCTTCCAAAAAAGTCTCCGGGGACCTTGACCTAGCCATAAAAAAGATCGAGTGTGATTCCCGCCAGGTGAAGTCGGGAGACCTGTTTGTGGCGATGGAGGGCTTCACAGAAGATGGTCACAAGTATATCCAGTCCGCCATAAAAAACGGCGCCGTGGCCGTGGTCGCCCGGAAAAACGGTAACTACAAGCCCAAAGCCAAGGTGATAGTCCCCGACTCCAGAGAAGCTCTGGCGCTTTTGGCCGTCCAGTTCTATGGTTTCCCCTTCAGGAAGCTGAAGATGGTCGGCATAACCGGGACCAACGGGAAAACGACCACTTCCTACCTGATCAGGTCCATCCTGGAACATAACAAGAGCAAGGTCGGCTTGATCGGCACCATTGCCTACTGGTTGGGGGAGGAGGAATCAAAGGCGATAAACACAACTCCAGAGTCGCTGGAACTGCAGAGGATGTTCTCCCGGATGCTAAAACAAGGTGTCTCTACGGCGGTGATGGAGGTCTCCTCCCACGCCCTGGTTATGCATCGCGTCGACGGGATCGAGTTCGACGTGGCCATATTCACCAACTTAAATCACGAACATCTCGATTTTCACAAGACCATGGATGCGTACCGGCAGGCCAAGGGATTGCTGTTCCGGAAGCTGAAAGCTAAAGGGAGCAGCGGCGTGATAAACATGGATGATCCCAACTGGAGATATTTCGGTCAACAGGCCGGCAGGGAGTGCTTGACCTATTCCTTAAACGATCCCAGCGCGGATTTCTTCACCACCAGCTTCACCTGCACCCCGGAGAACACGCTCATCACCATGGCAACTCCAGTTGGAGAGATGAAATTAGATTTCAAACTGATAGGTGAGTCGAACGTTTACAATGCCTTAGCCAGCGTGGCAGCCGGGTTCGCCCTGAAGATCGACCCGCAGATAATAAAATCAGGCTTGGAGGCGATCACCGGAGTTGCCGGGCGCATGGAGCGAATCCAGGCCGGGCAGGATTTCAATATCTGGATCGATTATGCCCACACCCCCCACGCCTTTGAGAGACTCCTCAAGTCCGCGCGCCGGATAACCAAGAGAAGGTTGCTCTTCCTTTTCGGATGCGGCGGGGATCGGGATCAGGAGAAAAGACCGTTGATGGGGAAGATAGCCGCCAAATATGCGGATCGCATCATCCTGACAGAAGACAACCCGCGCGGTGAAGATCCGGAAGCGATCGTGAGGCACATTATGGAGGGGATAGAAGAGAAGAACAAGGTTGAGATAATAATAGACAGAAGAGAAGGAATTGAGCGTGCCCTCAAGATCGCCCAACCCGGGGACACCCTGGTGTTAGCGGGAAAAGGACACGAGGATTATCAGGTAATTGGAGATAAGAAGATCCACTTCTCGGATAAGGAAACGATGCTGGAGCTGTTGACTGCAGACTCCGTAGCAGATACATCCACGACTGTTGATTCTCCTGGGGAAGAGAAGTAGGCTGACCAGTGTACGCAGTGTGACAGAAACAACCAAAGGAAAAGCGGACGCGGTAGCCGCACCCTTTGGGGTGCGCAGAACAGAGATGACAAGAATTTCGCGAAACTTGTGATTAATATCTAATGTTTCAAATCACTTTAAATGAATTGGCGAAGGTTGTCGACGGGCAGATTCTGCCGGGTCCCTTTCCCGGGGATCAGGTGATAAGAGGAATAAGTATCGATTCCCGGAACATAGACAAGGGAAGTTTCTTCGTTGCCATCCCCGGAGAGAGGTTCGACGGTCATCAATTTGTCAGACAGGCCGTGGACAAAGGCGCCCGAGCTGTGGTCATGGCCAAAGACAAAAGGGAGGCAGCAGGCCAGGAAGTGCTCAAAAAAGCAGCTGTTTGGTTGGTGGAAGACACGAAGAAGGCGCTAAGGGATATGGCCGCATGGCACAGAAGGAAATTCGACATACCCACGGTGGCGGTGACCGGGACAAACGGCAAGACCACCACCAAGGACATGATAGCGGAGGTGCTTTCCTCCCGGTACCGGGTGCATAAGTCACCGCAGAGCTATAACAATCTGGTGGGTGTGCCGCTAACCTTATTTCAACTCAATTCCCATTCCGAAGCTCTGGTGCTGGAGTTGGGCATGAGCAGCCCCAACGAGATCGCAATTCTGACCCGAATAGCACATCCGGACGTCGGAGTGATCACCAATATCGGACCGGCTCATTTAGAATCGATGGGGAGCGTCGAAAGGATCGCCCGGGCCAAGTTTGAGCTTCCGGATAACATGGCTTCCCCAAAGACATTGATTCTGAATGCGGATGATCCCATTCTAGCGGACAGAATAAAGCAAAAGAGAAAGGATGAGCAAATAATAAGCTTCAGCATCGAAAGCCAAGCAGATTTCGCCGCAGACAAGATTGGACTTAACGGAGACGGGCATATCACTTTCCGGGTGAACAAGGATTTGACCATCGGTTTGAGACTTCTGGGAAGGCACAATGTCTACAATGCCCTGGCCGCATTTGCGGTGGGCAGGCTGAAAGAGGTGGACCCACAAAAGATCAAGCGCAGCCTGGAGAAATACAACCCCTCGGACCTGAGGATGGAGCTTGTCCGAATCGGCAACATAAGGGTGATCAATGACAGCTACAACGCCAACCCCATCTCGATGGAGAAGGCCCTGGAGACTCAGAAGAGCATCCAGACGACGGGAAGAAAGATCGCCGTTTTGGGCGACATGCTGGAGCTGGGCGAGAAAGCCTCGGATTTTCACCTGGAGGTGGGAAGGAAAGTAGCCCGGTCGGGCGTTAACTGCCTGGTGGTCGTGGGAGCACTTGCTCGGTTCATAGGAGAGGGCGCCAGAGAAGCGGGAATGAGCTCTGATCAGGTTCTCAGTTTTGACGGCAACGAGCAGGTCAGCCTCTATCTATTGGAAAACCTGCGAGATGGAGACCTGCTTTTGGTCAAGGGTTCCAGAAAGATGAAAACCGAAGAGGTGGTTTTGAGTCTTAAGACCCAGTACGCGCGGCAGAACTGAACCGAGGAGTCGATTATTGAGCGTCGGTGGTGAATTGCAGGGTTGACACTCACTAAAAAAGCGTAAGGAATCGGATGCTTTACCATCTGCTTTTGCCTTTAAGCGAGACTTTCATCCTTTTTAATCTTTTCAGGTACATTACCTTTAGAACCGCGGGTGCCACCCTCACCGCTCTTCTGATTGGCCTGATCTTAGGACCCATCGTCATCCGGAAACTCAGGGAGAGGCAGGTGGCAGAGAAGATAAGGGACGAGGGTCCTGCCAGCCACAAGGTCAAAGAGGGAACCCCCACCATGGGGGGCATAATCGTTTTGCTCTCGGTGGTCATTCCTACCCTCCTGTGGGCGAATCTGACCAATCCCTATATCCAACTGATACTCTTAGTCACCGTGTGGATGGGATTGATCGGGTTCATGGACGATTACCTCAAGGCCATCAGGCACCAGCCCAAGGGGATGGTGGGAAAAAAGAAGCTGGCCGGTCAGGTTGCTCTGGGCCTGCTGCTGGGAGTTCTTCTAAGGGTGTTCCCGCCTTCGGAGAATTTCGGCACCGCCTCGGACATCCTTTTCTTCAAGAACTATCTGGTGAATTTCGGAGTGTTCTATATCCCGCTGGTGATACTGGTGATCACCGGCGCCTCCAATGCGGTGAACTTAACCGACGGCTTGGACGGTCTGGCCATCGGGCTGATCGGTTTGTGTGCGTTTGCCTTCGCCGGATTATGCTATATGTCCGGCCGGGTGGATTTCACCGACTACCTCTCCATAATCTATCTGGAGGGTTCAGGAGAACTGACCATCTTCTGCGGGGCTATAGTGGGGGCGGCTTTGGGATTCTTGTGGTTCAACGCCCATCCGGCCCAGGTATTCATGGGCGATACCGGAGCCTTAGCCATGGGAGGGGCATTCGGCGCCCTATCCATACTGATAAAAAAGGAGATGCTGCTTTTAATCGTCGGCGGTGTCTTTGTGGTCGAAGCCCTCTCGGTGATCCTTCAGCTGTTCAGCTATCGGGCCTGGGGAAAGAGGGTTTTTAAGATGGCGCCCCTGCATCACCATTTTGAGCTCTCCGGATGGAAGGAGCCCCAGGTGGTGGTGCGGTTCTGGATAGTAGGGGCAATCCTTGCACTTTTGACCTTGATCACTTTGAAGATAAGGTGAGGTTAGCTTAGAAGTGCAGGTTCAAGCCTGCTCCAACCAATTTTGAGCAGAGTCGATGAGGAAAGATAGAATCATAGGAAAAAAGGTTTCCATTCTTGGGATGGCCAGATCCGGTGTGGCCTGTGCCAAGCTCCTGAGGAAAATCGGAGCGCAGGTTTTTGTGTCTGATTCCCAAGGGGAGGAACTCCTCTCCGAACGGACAAGTCAACTTGGAGAGCTGGGCGTCGATTTCGAGACTGGTGGACACACCTCAAACGTTGTTCGCGGCAAGGACTTCATCGTGGTGAGTCCGGGTGTTCCCCTGGACATCCCCATACTGAAGCAGGCCCAGGATACCGGGATTCCGGCCTTCTCCGAGATCGAGGTGGCATTCTGGCTGACTGACTCAAAGATCATCGGAATCACCGGTTCCAACGGCAAAACCACCACGGTGACCCTGGTGGGAGAGATGTTGAAAGAGGACAAAAGGGAATATAGGGTGGGGGGAAACATCGGCATCCCCTTCTCAAGCATCGTTGAAGAGGTCTCCCCTGACGGTCTTCTGGTCCTGGAACTTTCCAGTTTTCAACTGGAACGCATCGAGGAGTTCAGACCCTACGTCTCCTCGGTTCTGAACGTCACGCCGGACCACCTGGATCGTCATCCCGATTTGGAATCATACCTGGAAGCAAAGCTGCGCATCCTGGAGAATCAAACCAAGGACGATTTTGCCGTGCTGAACGCAGACGATGAGAACAGCTTTAAACTTGCCCAACAGGGGAAGTGCGAGAAAGCTTTCTTCAGCACCCGGAAGGAATTGGAGCAAGGAACCTTCCTGCGCCAGGGACAACTTCTTTCAAGATGGAGGGGGAAAGAACAGAAGATCATCGACTTAACCGAGATAGGGATCAAAGGACCGCACAATCTTTCCAACTCATGCGCTGCCTGTGCCATCTGTGCCATCCTAAGAGTCGCGCCTGAATCCATGCAAAGAGCCTTAAGAGACTTCAAAGGGGTAGAACACAGGCTGGAGCGGGTGGCGGTTGTATCCGGCGTGAACTTTGTGAATGACTCCAAGGCAACCAACGTTGAATCGGTATGGTACGCGCTGCAGAGCGTAAGCCCACCCATCATCCTCATCGCTGGCGGTAGAGACAAGGGGGGAGATTTCTCCAGACTAAGAGATTTGGTGAAAGAAAATGTCAAGGCCCTGTTTTTGATAGGCGAGGCAAAGGAAAAGATCAACAAGGCCCTGGGTGACCTGGTCCCCAGCGAATACTCGGATTCACTGGAGGAGGCCGTTGGCTTGAGTCTAAAGCAGGCTTCTGGGGGAGATACCGTTTTGCTCTCTCCCGGCTGCGCCAGCTTTGACATGTTCAGAGACTACCAGCATCGGGGTGAGGTGTTTAAATCGAGCGTGAGAAATCTGGCAGAAAAGGACGACACCACCTCCAATGCTACAGGAGAAAGATGAGATGATTGACAGATCACGACCCGATTATCTTTTGTTCTTGACAGCGTTGGGCCTGGTAGCCATCGGAGTGGTTATGATCTACTCGGCCTCAGCCATACTTGCCCTACAGAAATTCGGCAGCACCACCTTCTTCGTCAAAAAGCAGGCCATCTGGGGAATTATCACCCTGCTTGTGATCCTGGCTTTGACCAGAGTCGATTACCACCACTTAGAGAAGATCTCTCCCTTTCTCCTGCTTGGCTCGTTTCTCCTTCTGGTGGCGGTCCTGTTTGTCCCTGCCACCAGGGGAGCCAGCCGCTGGATAAGACTTGGGCCGCTAACCTTCCAGCCGTCTGAGCTCTTCAGATTCTCTCTGATCTTTTTCATGGCGTTCTCCCTGAGCAAAAGGAAGGAGCGGATCAAGGAACTCAAGTTTGTCCTTTTGCCGTATTTCCTAATTCTGATAATAGCCTTGGTTCTGATCATGAAACAGCCCCATCTTGGAGCCGTTCTTCTGATATCCACGGTTGTCTTCGCCATGCTGTTTGTGGGTGGAGCAAGGATCAGGCACCTGTTTTTAATCGTCGCTCCCGTAATCTTAAGCGTGTTCATCCTGGTGTTCTTCTTGGGCTACAAAAAGGCGCGGGTGAATGACTACTTAAGTTCCCTGGAAGACCCCTTAAAAGGAAGCTACCAGATGAAACAATCGGTTCTGGCCTTGGGATCGGGTGAGATGGTGGGGGTGGGGCTGGGCGAGGGAAAAGCAAAGCTCTTCTTCTTGCCGGAACCGCACACCGATTTCATCTTTGCCACCACCGGCGAGGAATTAGGATTCATGGGGAGTGCCGCCATTCTGATTTTGTTCTTTCTTCTGGCTGCCCGGGGTATGTCTATCGCCCGGCGAGCCCCGGACGATTTCGGCTACCTTCTCGCGTTCGGGATAACGTTCAGCATATTCGCGAGCTTTTTGATCAATGCGGGGGTGGTGGTGGGGCTTTTGCCCACCACCGGGCTTCCCATGCCCTTTTTGAGCTACGGAGGGTCGTCTCTGATTTTCTCTGCGCTGGGGATCGGAATACTCCTAAACGTCTCCAGGCAGACCAAGTACGTTTCGTCCCAGCGGATCTTAAAAAAGATGGGGATATGATAAAGGTGATGTTTGCAGGAGGAAAAACCGGAGGACACATCTTTCCGGCAATAGCCATGGCATTAGAGTTCAGAAAGAGATACTCACAAGGCAAGTTGGTGTTCGTGGGAACCAAAGGCGGAATGGAAGAGAGGATCGTGCCGCATTACGGTTTCAGATTGTCGCTTATCCAGACTAAGGGACTCTCCAGGAGATCCTACATATCGAACCTGCTTCTGCCCTTTCACCTTTTCAAGGGTTTCTACCAAGCTCAGAAGATATTGAATCGGGAGAAGCCCAGCCTGGTGGTGGGCACCGGCGGATACGTGAGCTTTCCAGCGGTCATGCTGGCCTGCCTGAAGAACATACCAACCATGATACAGGAGCAAAACAGCTATCCGGGCATCTCCACCCGCATCCTGGCGCGTTTTGTGGACAAGGTATGTCTCTCTCACTCAGGGTCCCTGAGATATCTCCCCAGCGGGAGGAAGTTCAGCCTGATCGGCAACCCGATAAGAGAGAATCTGATCCGTAAAGAGAAAAGTGCTGCTCTGGCGGAATTTGGATTGGTAGCAGACAAGAAAACCATATTTGTTTTCGGGGGAAGCCAGGGCTCTCACGTTCTGAATCAGACGTTTCTGCACTGCCTGGATCGATTGAAGCCGGATTGGCAGATACTCTGGCAGACGGGAGAAAGGGACTTCCAGGAGATTGCCCGAAAGGTGAAGGAGAAGAAGATCACTGCCACAGTCCATCCGTTTATCCAGGACATGGGATCGGCCTACGCAGCATCAGATCTGGTGATCTCCCGGGCCGGAGCATTAACCTTAGCCGAGATCACCGCCTGCGGCAAACCGTCAATACTTATCCCCTTCCCTTTCGCCACAGCAGATCATCAGAGACATAATGCCGAGGCGCTAGAGAGAAAGGGCGCCGCCAGGATGATCTTAGAGAAGAATCTAACCGCAGAGAGGCTTGCCGACGAGATAGAGTCCCTTCTCTCTGATGAAACCAGGTTGAAACAGATGGCAGAGAGAAGCGGCAAGATGGGCAAACCTCAAGCGGCCTCAATGCTGGTGGACGAGATGGAGAAGCTCCTGAGATCAGGAAATAGGAATATCGGCCATCAATTTGTTGAGGGAACACGACAGGAGGCTTGACCTCAGATTTTGTAGCCGCAGGCTTTAGCCTGCGCCCTTTAAAATAAAGGTAAAGCATGAAATTCAGTAAGATAAAGAATATTCATTTTGTTGGTATTGGTGGAGCGGGGATGTCCGGCATTGCCGAGATACTCTTCAATTTAGGATATCACGTCACCGGCTCGGATGCGAGACAATCGGAGACCACCCAGAGACTGGGTGACCTGGGGATAAAGATCCAGCATCAGCACGCCGGGGAGAACGTCAAGGAAACCGACGTGGTGGTCATCTCCTCTGCGGTGAAGGAGGATAACCCGGAGGTGATCTCGGCAAAGAACCGGCGAATTCCGGTGATAAGACGCGCGGAGATGCTGGGCGAGCTGATGCGGATGAAATACGGAATCGGCATCGCCGGAACGCACGGTAAAACGACCACCACCTCGATGGTGGGTGAGATCCTGTCTGAGGGGGGATTGGACCCCACCATCGTGGTGGGAGGAAAGGTGGTCAATTTGAGCTCCCATGCCCGGCTGGGTAACGGCGAATTGATGGTGACCGAGGCGGACGAATATGACCGGTCCTTTTTGTGGCTCACCCCCACCATCGCAGTGGTGACCACACTCGAGCCGGAGCACTTAGACTACTACAAAGACTTCGAGGAGATAAAGTCCGCCTTTTCGGAGTTCCTCAAGAAGGTCCCATTTTACGGCAGGGTGATCCTGTGCTGGGACGAAAAGAACTTGAGGGATTTGATTCCCCGTATAGACAGGCCCATAACTACCTACGGACTTTCCGCCGGTGCGGATCTGAAGGCTTCCTCTCTTGAGTTCGACGGCTATCACAGCAGCTCCAAGGTGCAGGTCAAGGGAGAGGCTGTCGGGGAGATAACTCTGTCGGTTCCCGGAAGCCACAACGTGAAGAACTCCTTGGCGGCCATCGGGGTGGCCCTGGAGCTGGACCTGCCCTGGCACAAGATACGGAAAGGACTGGAGAAGTTCAGGGGAGTACACAGGCGATTCGAGATCAGAGGAGAAGCCAGGGGTGTGATGGTGGTAGACGATTATGCCCACCATCCCACGGAGATCAAGGCGACCCTCAAAGGGGCCAGATCCGGCTGGAAGAGAAGAATCATCGCCGTATTTCAGCCTCATCTCTTTTCCCGCACCAGGGATTTCCACGAGGAGTTCGGCCAGGTGCTGCTTGAATCCGACGTGCTGGTAGTAACCGACATTTATCCGGCGCGGGAGAAACCGATGCCCGGCATAACCGGCGATCTTGTCTGCGAATCCGCAAAAAGACTCGGGCACAGGGACGCATTTTACGTTCCCCAGACCGAGGATACAGCCTCTTTCTTAAGAAAAATGGTGAAAAAAAACGATATGGTGATCACCTTGGGAGCCGGGGACGTGCATAGGGTCGGGGAAGAACTTCTGAGGATGCTGGGAAGATAGACTTATGAAGAAGAGCCGGACTTTTCTGGGTTTGGCCGCAGTCATACTGATATTCAGCGGCGCGTACATATTCGCCTGCCACTCTTCTCACTTCCGGGTCTCGGAGATTAAGATAAGAGGAAATAACAGGATCCCTGCGGCTGAGATAGCGAAGATGTCTGAGGCGTGCCTGGACCAAAACATCCTCCGTCTGAACTTAGACGACCTCGAAGAAAGACTGCGAGAAGACATTAGGCTCAAAGACATGCGAGTCCAAAGACGACTGCCCGGCTGCATTCTGGTGGAGGTGGAAGAGAAGATTCCTATGCTGTGGGTAAGCCTCCCTGCTTGCTCCTCTGACCCTCAGAATGGCGGATTCTACGGCCTCTCCATTGATCAGGAAATCATTCCTCTCAACCAGAAGGACTTCACCGACGACCTCCCCATCGTCACCGGAGTTGAGATAAGGAAGGGAGAACCGGGATCAAACCCCATGCCGGAATCTTACCGGAGGTGGCCGAATCCAAAGGCGGAAAGAGCGCTGGAGTTTTACAGGTGTGTGACCCGAATCGACCCCGCCTCATCGGAGATCCTTGCAGAGATCAACGTAGATGACGAGCTCAATGTCACCCTTCACCTTCTTCCCGGAATTAAGGTGATGTTGGGGCATGGCGATTTCGAGAAGAAGTGGAGGAGGGTGAAAACGGTTCTGGCGGGCGAGGAGAAAACCGGGGAGCTGGCATGCCTGGACCTGCGGTTTGATGATCAGGTGGTGCTGGCTCGATCCGCCGGGAGATCCAACTCCGGGAGGCGCTGAACCATTGAGGTCACGTCGCTGGCAGAGCAAACCTTAACCTCCGGAATCAAGAGGTGAACATGGCGGATGAAAACAGAATCGTAGGCTTGGACATCGGGACCACCAAGATAGCGGCCATCATCTCGGAGACCGACGAGACGGGTAAACCCAAGATAGTGGGAATCGGCACCAGACCCTCGGAGGGCTTAAAAAGGGGACTGGTGATCAACCTGGAGAAGACAGTGGAGTCGGTTGCCTCCGCGGTGGAGGACGCTGAGATGATGGCGGGGGTGAAGGTGGACTCAGTCTATGTCGGCATAGCTGGAGATCATATCCGCAGCATCAACAGCCGGGGAGTGATTGCGGTCTCCCGCTCCGATCATGAGATTACCCCCACCGACGTGGACAAGGTGATTGAAGCTGCCAAGACCGTTGCCCTGCCCATGGACCGGGAGATCATCCATGTTCTGCCCCAGGAGTTCACGGTGGACGACCAGTCCGGAATCAAAGCTCCCATCGGAATGGTGGGGGTAAGGCTCGAGACCGAGGTTCACATCGTCACCGGCGCTGTCACCGCCGCCCAGAACATCTACCGCGGAGTGAAAAAGGCTGGATT
>Ga0114919_10001758_pt1 | contig 17369 bp, 14 predicted proteins | sample BlataG_FD_88682 | JGI IMG/M metagenome (GOLD analysis project Ga0114919, IMG submission 88682) | Deep subsurface microbial communities from Black Sea to uncover new lineages of life (NeLLi) - Black_00105 metaG | ecosystem: Environmental > Aquatic > Marine > Oceanic > Sediment | place: Atlantic... | reverse complement strand
GCCGTGCTTGACCGGCAAGGCGTGGCGACGAGGCATAGCGGTGGCTATGGCGAGGAGACGCAACGCAGCCGGTCGGGATACGGCGCCGCTCGAATGCCATGGTTGTTGCGTGACAGGGCACTAACCCTTCAATTCGAAATGCCGCTCCTCCTCGGCAGATATCGCCGCGAGGACCTCTTCAGGACTCTGAGCGTTGAACAATCGCTTGCGAAACTCCTCGTAGCTCAGCAGGCGGGATATCCGGCTGAGCGCCTTGATATGCGGCCCGGCGGCGTCTTCGGGACCCACCAGAAGGAACACCAGCGTAACCGGCTGTCCGTCCAACGCTTCGTAGTCGATAGGTTCGGGACAGCGGCCGAAAGCTGCAACCAGTGATTTGACGGCATTGGTCTTGCAGTGCGGAATGGCTACACTATTTCCTACTCCCGTGCTCATCAGCTGTTCACGGGCGCGAATCGCCTTGAGGACGGTATCAGGGTCGGTCCCGTTTACCGTCTTGACTACAAGAGAGACGAGGCGTTCGATTAACCCGTCCTTGTTACCGGCATCGAGGTTGAGTTCGATCCGGGATGCGGTGAGGATATCGGTAAGTTTCATTTGAGCCTAGACTAGACCCATCCGGAAATTCTGGATGGGTACTAGTGAGGTTTCTAGTTTGGAAACGAGCAATTTTGCGCAAGGTCAAGGAAATCAACGGATTGCGCGGAGGCGTACTTACTGTACGCCGCACAAGAGTCCGTAGTTTGGACCGCGAGTCCGGCGTAAGCCGGCGAGCAACTCCGGCAGATTGACACAGAAATTGCGCAAAAGAGCCGTTTCCGGACAGAAACTAGACTATGCACGGCCCTTGGCAGCGTCAACAGAGAACCAATACGATATTGAGCATGCGACATACACACCTGACGGCACCCGGAACCCGACTGCTGCCGGCACTGGCCTTTGTTGCGATCTCTGCCGGCGGATACAGCACGGCTGCCGCACAGTCGGGTGACCTGCTGTACGAATTCCACCCCTCTCAGGCACCGATGCACCGCCTGCCCTTCGAGGCTCCCACCCGTCCTTCCATAGGCGTGGTTCTGAGCGGAGGGGGGAGCAGGGGGATGGTCCACATCGGTGTGCTCACGGCGCTCGAGGAGGCAGGGCTTAAACCGACCTGCATTGCGGGTGTGAGCGTGGGGGCAGTAATAGGCGGTCTTTATGCGGCCGGTTTCACACCGACAGAGCTGGCCACCATGGCGGAGCAGGTTCGCTGGCAGGACCTCTTCACCGACTCCCCGGAGCGGATCAACCTTTTCCTCGCCCAGAAAGAGGAGCGGGCCACCTATACGCTGCAGGTCCGCTTTGACGGCTGGAAGCCGGTCCTTCCCACCAGCTATCTGACGGGACAGCGCGTCAGTGCACTCTTCTCCGACCTGACCTTCAAGGGGGACTACATGGCTGACGGGGATTTCGACGACCTCTCGATCCCCTTCCGTGCTGTCTCCACCGACCTGCTGACCGGGGACCGTGTCGTGCTCTCCGGCGGAACACTTTCCGAGGCGCTGATGGCCACCTCGGCCATTCCGATCCTTCTGGCGGCGGTACCGCGAGGGGAACAGCTGCTGGTCGACGGCGGCCTGGTCGACGCCATTCCGGTCGAGGTAGTAGAGGATATGGGCGCCGACCTGATTGTCGCGTCCGACGTGTCCGCAGCGCTGCGCCCCGCCTCCAGGCTGGGCAACCCGCTGGAGGTCATCGACCAGGTGACCAGCATCATGATGCGGGGTCCCAATGCCCGCTCGCTGGCCCGGGCTGACCTTGTAATAGCCCCCGACCTTCCCAACCACCTCTCAACCGATTTCGAAGGGATCGACACCCTGATCACCGTCGGATACAGGACGGCAAGGGAGGCGATTGCGCAGTGGGAGGGTCGACCAGAGGCACGCCACCTTATCAGGCTCGCGGGATTACACACCGAGCACGGGCCCGGGCTGAGGGTCGCCGGCGTGGAGGTGGAGGGTGGAAGCGAGGCTCAGCAGAGCCATGCCCGCAACCTGATCGAGAGGGAACTTGTAGGGCGCAGCGTCGACCCGGTGGGACTGGAGGCGACAGCCGTGAGACTGCTGGATGACGGCAGCCTGTCCGACGTACGTCTCCAGGTTTACGCTGTTGCCGGCACACAGCCCGGCCAGCAGAGACTGGTAACCTTGAAGGTGCTCCTGCAAAGCCGCCCGCTGCTGGGCGAGGTGCGTTTTAAAGGTGCTCGGCTCTACGACCCTCCCGAACTGCGCAGGTCAACCAGCTCCACGCCCGGCGAGCCGGTCGACAGGATTGTGGTGGCAGAGGATGCAAGGTCGCTGGAGCGGTACTACCGCGACAGGGGTTATCCACTGGCACTGGTGCGCAGTGTGCGGTTCGACCCCGTCACAGGCCTCCTCATATTCGAGATCGACGAGGGCATCATCGAAGAGATCCGGGTTGAAGGGCTGGTGCTTACCCGCGATTTCGTGATACTCCGGGAACTGCCCTTCCAGGTCGGGGAACCCTTCGGCCTGCACTCGATACAGGAGACGATCGAAACTATCTACAGCACTGGTCTGTTCGAGCGGGTCCTCATCGAACCGGCCAGGTCCGCCAGCGGAGGCCTGGCCGTTGTAGTGAGGGTTGAAGAGCGCCCCCGCCACCTGGCGCGCCTTGGACTCCACTACCTGGAGGAGCAGAAGACCGAAACATTCATCGAGTACAGAAACGAGAACCTGCTGGGGCTGGGCGGCAAACTCCGCATACGGGGCATGACCGGAAGCCGACGGGGAGCTCTCGAGGCCGAGACACGCATCGACCGGCTCTTCCACACATTCATGACCTACCAGCTCCGGGCTGGATATTACCGCGACGAGATGTACCTCTACTCGGGCGAGGATCTCATCGGGGCGACCGAAGAGAAGAACCTCCATTTCTCGGCGTCCGTGGGACAGCAGGTCCGCCGGCTGGGCCAGCTCAGTCTCGGTCTGAAGGCCGAGAATGTCTCGGTGTCGACTATAGAGGGCATGGGCCTGCCCGATGCGACCCATAATATCCGCAGCTTCGAATTTCGCAGCATCATCGACACCCAGGACCGGACACCGTTCCCAACCAGCGGTGTGAGGCACGAATTCATATACGAGACCGCGTCGGACGCGCTGGACGGCGACATTTCGTACGTCCGCCTGCTCCTCTCGATGGAGTGGTTTAATACGTTTGGGCGCCACACCTTTCACCCGCGGTTCCTGTTCGGCTCTTCCGACAACACCCTTCCCCCCATCCGCTGGTTCCGGCTCGGTGGGATGGATTCCTTCTACGGCTACGCACGGGATCAGGTGCGCGGCCGCCAGGTCCTGCTCATCTCCGGGGAATACATCTTCCAGATCCCGTGGGGGCCTGTGTCACCCCTGCTCCTGTCACTCCGCTACGACTGGGGAGGCGGGTGGGAAGACACACTCTCACTCGCGCTCAAAGACATGATCGGTGGATTCGGCGTGAAAGCGGCGCTCGACAGCCCTATAGGTCCGATCGAGATCGCCTACGGGTTACGCGAGGGGGGTTACGACAGGCTCTATCTGGGTATGGGTTTCCGCTTTTAGGACTTGAGCGCCTGCCTCAATCTCTTGACCACTTCCCCCTCCAGCCGGCCTTCCTCTTCCACCATACGCAGGTTCAGCAGGCCTATCTCCCGGTAAATGGGCACCAGTTCAGGAAATCGCTCGGCAAGCACCTTCATATGATCCGATACCACGTCGGCATCGCCGCGGCTGATCGGCCCGGTGAGCCCTCCCGGCAGCCCCTGTTCCCCGACAGCCTCGGCGGCCGCCGACATGTTCGGCAGGATACCCTTTTCTAGAAAGGAGGGATCCAGATCCAGCCCCTCCGCCGTCCTCTGAGCGGCCCAGGCAAGCGCCATCACCCCCGTAAACGCCATCACACCGACAGCGTGGTATACCGCCTTGTCCCGGGGCGTGATATCCAGTGGGTGGCCCTTCAGCAGCCCGGCCAGGGCGTGTCCCAGGGTGCGCGCCTCATCCTCCCCCTCAATGCCGAAGATGGCACCCGAAAAATGTTCCAGGCCCCGCTCCCTGTCCATGAAAGGTTTGAGCGGATGCAGGGATAGACAGGATATCCCTTCGGTCTCGCCCGACATCGGGCGCAGCACTTCCGCAGGTACGGTTGCCGAGGTCTGGATAATGCATGTCCCGGGCTTCAGAGCCGCTCCGGCTCCTATCGCGGCGGCCGCAGCGGCCAGGCTGTGATCGGGCGTGGTGACGAGGATGAGCCTGGCCTTCCCGCCCAGCTCCCCATACGGCTCGGCAGTCACCTCTGCGCCGAGTTCGGCCGCGAGCCGCTCATCCCACCCGCTCGAACCCCCGCCAACCGCCACTACGGGAAATCCCAGCCCGGCAAGTGCGCGGCTCAGCGCACAGCCGACCCGGCCGGGACCGATGCAGGCCAGCGGCCACTGGGATGGCTCTATCCCGCGGGCCGGGTTCCACTCAGGCCAGCTCATCCCGTCCTTCCTTCCTCTTTCACTATCGTGATTGCCGCCCCTTCCACATCCTCAAGCAGCCCGGAGAGCCTGCCCGCACGCGCCGCAGTGGTGCGCACGACCAGCCGGATGGCCTCTTCATCGTACGAGCGGTCGAGCACTGCGCCGATCTCGTGCACGGTGCTGACCAGCTCGGGGTGCTCCTGGGGTATCGATATCCGTAAGACGACCTGCTGGCGGCGTACCTCGGCGACAAGCGCCCCGATCAGCTCCTCGATCCCCTGCCCCGTAAGCGCGCTGATCACCACAGAGTCCGGATAGGTGGTCCGGATGCGCTCGACGGATCCTTCCCCGGCACTGTCCACCTTATTGAACACCATTACGGTCGGGTGATCCAGGATGTCCAGATCCTCGAGGACCTTGTTGGCGCTCGTGATATGGTCTTCATAGTGCGGATAGCTGATGTCCACGATGTGGATGAGCAGGTCGGCCACCACCGTCTCTTCGAGGGTGCTCCTGAAGGAAGCGACCAGTCCCGGGGGCAGCTTGCGGATGAACCCGACCGTATCGGTGATCAGCACCTTCGGGCCTCCCGGCAGATCCACCGATCGTGTGGTGGCATCCAGTGTGGCAAAGAGCCTGTCCTCAACGAACACGCTCGAATCGGTCAGGCTGTTCAGCAGGGTGGATTTGCCGGCGTTTGTGTAACCAACGAGCGTGGCCTGGAAGAAATCATGCCGCCCCTGCCGCTGTGTGCGTCTCTGCCTCTCGATCCGCTCCAGTTCTTTGTGCAGCTCCGCGATCCGGTTACGGACAAGCCGGCGGTCCACCTCGAGCTGCGTCTCGCCGGGGCCGCGCGTACCGATCCCTCCCTCCTGCCTGGAGAGGTGGGTCCACGCCCTGGTAAGCCTGGGTAGCAGGTACTCCAGCTGGGCCAGCTCCACCTGGGTCTTGGCCTCACGTGTCTTGGCCCGTTCGGCGAAGATGTCGAGGATCAGAGCGGAGCGGTCAACGATCTTGACGGGAATGCATCTTTCCAGGTTCCGTATCTGGGCCGGCCCCAGATCCTCGTCGAAGATGACCAGGTCGGCGTCAGTTGCGGTTACCAGCCTCCCGACCCTCTCGGCAAAACCTCGCCCGACAAATGTGGCCGCATTCAGCCGCGTTCTGCTCTGCACGAGCCTGTCCACGATGTCGGCGCCGGCCGTGTCGGCCAGCAGCGCCAGCTCATCCATCGACTCTTCGGTCGGGACCTGACCGTCCGAGGCGAGGTCCACGCCCACCAGAACCGCCCGCTCCCGCCGGTTCTGTTCCGTCAGATCGTACAGCGTACGGGGCATAGATTCTCTTCTCTTACAGGCGAAATCGGGAACAGGAAATACCCCGATTGCAGGACAAGAAGTTGTGGATAATCTCTATACTCATCAGTGATATACCCCGGTTAATTCATTGTGATTCAATAAGATATCGAGTTTTCCACCGAAAACGGCAAATTATCCACACACCGCCCACTCACCCGTCCACAACCGGTGCACAATCCGGGCCGGATTCCGACCCCGATCGACCCTCCGATTTCCCTGAATCGACACATGAAATTCAAAACTGGCTGCGCCAGCGACCCGTGACCAGAAGCCCCATCTGCCACAGGTAGATCGTCAGGGGCACAGCGGCGACCCCCAGGACGGTGGTTGCGGGGGGGAGCCCGAATCCGAGAATCAGGACAATGAGTACAAGGGCCAGAACGACATAGCGGAGAACGAAACCTGCCGCAGCCCGGCCTCCCCGAGAAGCTCCAGAGCCACCGCCAGAGGCGCTCCTGCGCACCAGGTCGATGAAACGGCTTGTGGCGGTGAAGTTGGCAGCGGAGAGGATGGCACCACAGACGAGACCGATTCCGTCGAGGGTCCGGCCCAGCACAATAAAAACGATCGCGGCGACCAGGCTCAGCAGGAGCGCGCCCGCCGCGATCTTCCACGTGGTGCCCCAGAGGGGATCGGCCATAGGCCGGAGGTGGCGGGCCTACCCTCGGGGCGGCTCTGAGCTCATTGCAAGCGGCGGGGAGGCCTGCTCGTTACGACCTGTCTCCACCTTTTTCGCTTTCGGCGGCACCTCGTCGCTCATATGGCACGTGCCGTTGAAGACGGCACCCTCCTCAATGATCAATTTTTTCGTGGTCACATCACCGATCACGGCGCTGTTCCCCTCGAGGATCACAACCTCGCTGGCCTCGATATCACCCACTACCCTGCCGCCGATCGTAGCATTCTTAACCTTCACGCTCGCCTCGACTACACCCGTCTTACCCACCAGAAGGCTGTCGGAGCACGTGATCTGTCCGATGATCTTGCCATCGACCCGCATGCTGCTGGATACGTTGAGGTGTCCCTCGAAGACCGTGCCGTGGCCGACCAGAGTATTCATTGTTCCTTCTCCTGTATGGCTCTTTGCCATGGTGTTCCTTTCAGTACTTGGGGAGGTACGCGCGGGGATCTACCGGACGCCCGTTCTTAAGAACCTCGAAATGGAGGTGAGGCCCGGTCGTTACGCGACCAGTGCTTCCCACATACGCAATTATATCCCCTTTCTTAACAAGCTGTTCAGGGCGAATCACCAGCCTGGAACAGTGGCCGTACCGGGTAGAGAGCCTGCGGCCGTGATCTATCTCGACCAGATTGCCGTACCGGTCATCGGTGCCGGCGAATACTGCCCTTCCGTCGGCCACCGCACGTACCGGCGTTCCCGTCTGTGCCGCAATATCCATCCCGGTATGGTTGCCGGCAGCGCTCCCTCCCTCACCGAATTCCGATGTAACCCAGCCCTGTGTAACCGGCCAGACGAAGAAGAGAGCCGTATCTTCGGCCTCACCGGCCTCATTGGCCACCTCACGGCCGGGGCCCGCCTCGCCCGGCTCCGTCCCGACTCTTTCCACCTCACTCTCGGGGGCGAGCCGGTAGCGGTAACCCGGCCAGTCCTCCGGGAATTCAATTCCGAGCCGGGTACGGATTTTGAAATCGGTCTCCAGCATATCCGCCATCAACCGTTCCAGCTGCCACACCTTCTGGACCTCCGCGGTCAGCAGGTCGTTATCCGCCTTCACCTCCGATGCCTCCAGAGCGACACTCGCCACCTTCCAGTAGGTGGCTACTCCAACGCCTGCAAGCACAACAGCCAGAACGATCAGCACTACGATCAGCCGCACTCCGAACGGACCCAGGCGCATCTGGCGCGTCCCGCTGTCATCGTCGGGTATGAACATTATCGTCCAGGTGCGGCGCTTTCTCACGTCCGGTTATTCTCCTCAACGGCTGAGAGTTCTGGTTTCCGTCCGTATACGGCCCTTTTCCGCGATCTCGGCGTCAGTCTGCCGGATCTCTTGTGCGGCGTACAGTCAACTATTCGAGATTGATGTCCAGACGGTCGCAGATACGGGTCAGATCGTCAGCCGAATAGTACTCGATCTTCACCATTCCTTTCTTCTCAGAGCCCGTGATAGCGACCTTTGTTCCCAGGGCGCGCTGCATCTCCTCCACCAGCGCCTGCAGCCGGGGGCTAAGCCGGGTCCGGCCCCCCCTGCCACCTTTCTCCTTCTCCTCTGTGATCCGGCGGACTACCCGTTCCACATCTCGAACCGACAGCTGTCGCCTTGCGGCGCGGCGGGCGAGCTCGACCTGCTGCTTCTTCGTAGGAAGCCCCAGCAGGGCCCGGCCGTGTCCTTCGCTCAGCTCCCCCGACCGGATAATTTTCTGGACCTCGCGGGGAAGGGAAAGCAGCCGCATCGTGTTGGCGATGGCGGTCCGGCTCTTTCCCACACGCTCGGCTATCTGCTCCTGCGTCAGCTCGCAATCCTCCGAAAGTCGCCTGAAGGCCTGGGCGGCATCCATGGCGTTCAGATCCTCCCGCTGGACGTTCTCGATGAGCGAGAGCTCCAGCATCTCCTCCTCGGACTCGACGTCGTAGATGATGGCCGGGATCGTTCTCAGACCCGCCAGCTTGGCCGCCCGGATACGTCTCTCCCCGGCAACCAGTTCGTATCCCTTCTCCGAGGGCCGTAAAAGCACCGGCTGCAGCACACCCTTCTGCTTGATGGAGGCGGCAAGCTCCTCCAGGGCCTCGCGCTCGAATTCCTGCCTGGGCTGATACGGGTTGGGCCTGATACTGCTCAGGCGCACCTTCCTGACGGTCCCGGCCTGCCCGGGACGTACCGGCCTGGCCCCTTCCCCGGCGGCCGATACCATATCATCGCCCGCACCAGGGATCAGGGCGTCGAGGCCTTTACCTAGCGCCTTTCTTGCCACGGGCGACGATCTCCTTTGTGAGGCTGATGTAATTCTCCGCACCTGTGGAGAGGATATCGTACAGTATTATCGGCAGACCGAAAGAGGGGGCCTCACCCAGGCGCACGTTCCGCATGATCTTTGTTTCATAGACCTTGTCGTTGAAGAAACGAAGGGCCTCTTCGGCCACCTGCTTGCTCAGGTTGAGCCGGCTGTCGAACATCGTCAGCAGCACACCCTCTATATCCAGGTTAGGGTTCAGGTGTTTCTGCACCAACCGGATTGTGCTGAGCAGCTTGCCGAGTCCTTCCAGAGCATAGTACTCGCACTGGATCGGGATAATCACCGAATCCGCTGCGGTCAGGGTATTCAGTGTGAGCAACCCCAGGCTGGGTGGGCAATCGACAAGGATGAATTCGTATTCCTCCCTCACTGGCTCAAGCGCCTGCTGCAGCTTCTTCTCCCTGCCGATCATGGCGACAAGCTCCAGCTCCGCTCCTGTCAGCCGGATATGGCTCGGGATCAGGTCCAAACCGTCGACCGAGGTGGAAATGAGCGCATCCTCGATAGAGATTTCCTCTATCAATGCCTCGTAGATGGTGAGGTCCACTCCGTTGGGGTCTACACCGAGGCCCGAGGTGGCGTTGGCCTGAGGGTCGATATCGATCAGCAGCGTCTCCTTCCCCGCCTCGGCCAGGCATGCCGAGACGTTGACGGCGGTTGTGGTCTTGCCCACACCACCCTTCTGATTCGCTATGGCGATTACTTTGCTCACCCAATCCTTCTTATCCTGTCACCCCTCTTTATTGCATGCCTGCCCTATTGCATGCCTGCCCCGCTGACGGTGCTTACTTATCCCGCCAGGTTGTCTTTGTTTCTTCGAGTACAGCCTGAGCAGCCGCAAGACGTGCGATTGGGACACGGTAAGGCGAACACGAAACATAGTCCAGCCCGACGTTGTGGAAAAATATAACGCTTTCGGGATCGCCACCGTGTTCGCCGCACACTCCGACCTTCAGCTTCGGGTTGACGCTCCGGCCGAGTCTGGTGCCCATGTCCACGAGCTGGCCGACGCCCTCTGCGTCAAGGCTCTGGAACGGATCTCCGGGCAGGATATCGTTTGCGACATACTCATCGAGGAAGCGCCCCGAGTCGTCGCGGCTGTATCCGTAGGTCATCTGCGTAAGGTCGTTTGTCCCGAAAGAGAAGAACTCGGCCCTCTGTGCCACTTTGTCTGCGACAAGGCATGCCCTGGGTATCTCTATCATCGTGCCGACCAGGTATTTGACCTTGATATTGCGTCTCTTCATGACCTCCTCGGCGATCTTCACGATGATGTCCTGCAGGATGTTGAATTCCTGCTCCGTACCGATCAGCGGGATCATTACCTCGGGCAGTACCTTAACCCCTCTCTTGGTGACATTGCAGGCCGCCTCGAAAATTGCACGGGCCTGCATCTGGGAGATCTCGGGGTATGTGATTCCGAGCCGGCAGCCCCGGTGGCCCAGCATGGGATTGAACTCCACCAGCGCTTCGGCCCGCCTGCGCACCTCGGACGGTTTGACCTTCAGCGCCTTCGCGACCGCCTTTACAGCGTCCTCCTCGTGCGGGAGGAACTCATGAAGGGGCGGGTCGAGAAGACGGATGGTTACGGGCAGGCCGTCCATGGCCTTGAATATCCCCTCGAAGTCCTTCCTCTGCATCGGCAGCAGTTTCTTCAGAGCGGCCCTGCGTCCCTCCTCGGTCTCGGCCAGGATCATCTCACGCATCGCATTGATGCGCTCGCCCTCGAAAAACATATGCTCGGTACGGCAGAGACCGATCCCCTCGGCGCCAAAGTCGCGGGCGATCTTCGAATCCTCGGGCGTATCGGCGTTGGTCCGGACCTTCAGGCGGCGGATCTGGTCGACCCACTTCATCAGGATGTAGTAGTGCCGGCTCAGCTCGGGATCGCGGGTGGGCACCCGCCCTTCCATGACCTCGCCGCTCGCGCCGTCGAGGCTGATCCAGTCACCCTGCTTGATCACCTTCCTGCCGACCCTGAACAGCTTCTTCCTGTAGTCGACCTGGAGCGCCTCGCAGCCGGCCACACAGCACTTGCCCATCCCCCGCGCCACTACCGCCGCGTGGCTTGTCATTCCGCCGCGCGCGGTCAGGATCCCACTGGCGGCGTCCATTCCGCCGATGTCCTCAGGGCTGGTCTCCACCCGGACCAGGACGACATCCTTGCCGTCGGCTGCCCACTTCTCGGCCTCTTCGGCGCTGAATACGACCTGCCCCACCGCGGCGCCCGGTGAGGCCGGCAGACCATTGGCGAGGACGGTCTTATCCACCGAATCCTCGAAGGAGGGATGAAGCAGATGGTTAAGCTGGACCGGCTCGATCCGGCGGACGGCCTCCTCCCTGTCGATAAGGCCCTCCTTGACCATATCCACCGCGATCTTCAGCGCGGCCTGGGCGGTGCGCTTGCCCGTGCGGGTCTGGAGCATCCACAGCCGCCCGCCCTGGATGGTGAACTCCACATCCTCCATCTCTTTATAGTGTTTCTCCAGCTTGCTGCGGATCTTCTCGAGCTGGTCGTAGATCGCCGGCATCTGCTCCTTCAGAGATGGGAGATCTACATCGGTGTGTGGCGTGATCGGCAGCGGTGTCCGAATACCGGCCACAACATCCTCACCCTGCGCATTGGGCAGCCACTCGCCGTAGAACACATTCTCACCGGTGGCGGGGTTCCTGGTGAAGGCGACACCGGTCGCCGAACCTTCGCCCAGGTTCCCGTAAACCATGGCCTGGACATTTATCGCCGTGCCCAGGTCGTGCGGTATGTCGTTCAGCTCGCGGTAGGTGACGGCACGCGGATTGTCCCAGGAGCTGAAAACCGCACCGATCGCGCCCCATAGCTGGTCGTTCGGGTCCTGCGGAAAGGCCCTGCCGGTCCTGCTTCTGATAAGCTTCTTGTAGGCAGACACAATCCCATGCCAGTCCTCGGCTGTCAGCTCGGTATCCAGTCTGATCTTCCGCTTCTTCTTGGTCTTCTCGATGATCTCCTCGAAATGCTCGCTGTCGACGTCCAGGACCACGCTTCCGTACATCTGCATAAGCCGCCTGTAACAGTCCCATACAAAACGCTCATCCCCTCCGGCGGCTCTGGTGAGACCCTTCACACTCCTGTCATTCAGCCCCAGGTTCAGGACAGTATCCATCATGCCGGGCATGCTGAATTTCGCGCCCGAACGGACCGAGAAGAGCAGCGGATCATCCGCATCGCCGAAGCGGGTTCCCATGATTGATTCCACCTGCTTCAATGCGGCCGCAACCTGGCGCTTCACCCCACCCGGGTACCTGCCCTTGTGTCTGGAATAGTAGATGCAGACATCGGTGCCGATGGTGAACCCCGGCGGAACCGGGATACCGATACGTGTCATCTCCGCCAGGTTTGCCCCCTTGCCTCCCAGCAGGTCCTTCATCCTGCCTGTCCCGTCCGCCTTACCAGCACCGAATGAATAGACATACTTGTCAGACATATGATTTCGGTCCTTTCCTGCCATGGCCATTACGAATCCTCACGCTCGTCCCACGGCCGCTACGAATCCTCACGCTCGTCAGTCCGGTGATATTCCACCCATACGATGCAGTTCGAACTGTGCCGGGGCCCGTCAATATACCGCCGCAGCGGAAGGACTCACAAGAGGGGCTGTTATCAACCCGTACACATCCGGAGCATATCCTGGATCATTCCTGAAAAAACCACTTGACCCGGAGAGGGTGTCTAGTGTATTAGTTCAGTAGACACTAATCGAGGGGTGTGCTGATGAGGTTTCATATCGATCCGGACAGCGGCGTCCCGGTCTACCTGCAGATCTCCCAGAACATCAAGAGGTCTATCGCTCTGGGCAGTCTGAGGGGCGGGGAACAGGTGCCATCGGTCCGCGAGGTGGCCGAAATACTGACGGTCAACCCCAATACGGTCGCCAAGGCCTACCAGCTCCTCGAACGCGAGGGGATAGTGGCGACCCGCAAGGGAGTGGGAACATTCGTCACCGACGGCGATATCTCGATCACCGAGCAGGAACGGCGGAAGGTGGTTTCGGAAAAATTCGACCGGGCCCTGGTCGAGGCGGAACACCTCCGACTGGCCAGAGATGAAATCGAGGAACTCTTTGGAGAACGTCTTGCCGCGCTGTATGAAGGCGAGGACACGAAGGGAGAGTCGTGACCATGGATCCGGTTATCAGAACGACCAGTCTTAGCAAACATTTCGGCGATTTGAAAGCAATAGACGGGCTCGACCTTGAGGTCCCGAGGGGAAGTGTCTTCGGCTACCTGGGCCGCAACGGCTCGGGCAAGACCACCACTATCAAACTCCTGCTTGACCTTATTAAGCCCACAAGCGGATCGGCGACGGTGCTGGGATACGACCCCCGGAAAGAGACCGTCGCGATGCGCCAGAAGATCGGCTACGTGGCCGAAGGCCAGAAGATGTACGGATGGATGAAGGTGCGGGAGCTGATCAGGTTCACCGGCGGATTTTTCAGGAGCTGGGATGACGATCTGGCCGAAAAGTACTGCGAGAGATTCGAGCTGGACCCATACGCGAAGGTGAAAACCCTGAGCAAGGGACAGAACTCCCGTCTCTCCCTTCTGCTGGCACTGGCTTCCCGCCCCGAGCTTCTCATCCTGGACGATCCGACAATGGGACTCGATCCCATCAGCCGGCAGGAATTCCTGGGCGATATTGTCCGTGCCATACAGGAGGAAGGCAGGACAGTTTTTTTCTCCACCCACATCCTTCAGGAGCTGGAACAGGTGGCCGACTGGGTGGGCATCCTCGACAGGGGAAAGCTGATAATTACTTCACCTGTGGACGAGCTAAAGGCCAGCGTCAAACGGTATGAGCTGACCATGGAAGGGCCCGCACCCACCTCGGTGGAGATGGAAGGCGTTCTGCGCCTGGCCTCAAGCGGCCGCGACCTTATCGTGACCGCCCGGGGCGAACCGGGGGTGATCGTCAACCACCTGAAGCAGGCCTACAACCCCCTGAGCATCGAAGCAGTGAGCCTGAGCCTCGACGAGATCTTCGCCGAGATAGTGCTTGGTTCGGGAGAGGGCCATGCGGCATACGTCCCTCTCGTTGAGGAGAAGATGCTTCCAGGCGAGCAGATAGATCAGGAGGTCGAGTCGTGATCTTCTGGAAAGAATGGAGAAGCCTGCGGCTCCGTTTCGCGGTACTCGCGGCCTTCTATGGGATTACTGCTCTTCTGCTCCCGATAGGATCTTACCGCGAATACATCATATTCGACGTACTCTATTTGTACCTGATCATGTGGGGAGCCGGTCTTCTTTTTATCCCCGCAATTCTGGGTATGGATGCCTACGTCGGTGAGAGGGACCAGGAAACTGAGGACTTCCTTCTCAGCAAGCCGATGTCAGTCATAAAATTCCTGGCTGCTAAGATCGGGCTTCGTTTCGCTCTCACACTACTGCTTACCGGAACGATTATCGCAATCACTCTGATACGGGTGAGCGGTCCCGGCGCCCCTCTCTACCTCTCTACTCCTCCATATCTGATCTGGTATGTAACGCTTTCCATCATCGTCGGCCAGCTGGTGGTTCTGATGGTGACGGTCGCAATCTCAGTCAGGGCGCCCTTTCAGAGCACCGCTCTGATAATAGGGGCGTCGCTCGGTGCGGTGGTCGCCGGTCTGCCTCTACTCGATAGTACGTGGCAATTGAGTATGCTTCAGGCACCGTGGGGCAGCTTCTGGCTTCTTATGGTACTACTGGTCCTGACTTCGGCGCTGGCCTCGACCCTTCTGGTGACGAGGGAAGCGGGAAGGAGCGTGACATGATGCGCTGGTGGCAGCAGCGACAGAGCCGGCTCTGGTGGAAGGAGCTCAGAGAATCATATGCCGTAGTTGTGCTGGGATGCATAATTATCCTGGTCTTTACCTATAAGATGCCCGCCAGTATTGCATCCCGCTACGTCTGGGGCATCGATTTCCATATGACGGCTACGGCCATTCTGCTCTTCGTCGCCATGGTTCTGGGGGTAACGGCCTATGCAGTGGAAGAAGAGTACGAGACCCTCGAGCCACTAATGGCGAAGCCGATCCCTCCAGATGATATACTGGCCACCAAGCTGGGTGTGCGCCTCGGTCTGCTTTTTTTCTCTGCCGTTGCGATCGGAATCATGGAACTCCTTACCGGTGCATGGCCGATCAAATATGGAATACCATCCCCCGTGATCTTCGAACGTTGGGTGGGCGGCCTGATGATCCTGATCTGCGGGCTGGGTCTCGGCTTCTTTTTCGGCAAGGTTCTGGGTCGGCAGATCACCGGGCTGCTGGGTGCAATCCTCGTTTTCGCTGCCGGCTGGGTTCTACTGGAGCTCAGTCCGCTCGCATTCCTGTTTGAAGGGGAATCGGGGAAAAAGATCTACTGGATCAAAATCATCCTCCTGCCGGGTCTGGGGGGCACTATTGCGATCATTGCCTCAATTCGAGCCAGGCCTGGCACAGGCGGGCTGCTTGCTCGACCTGTGGTGGCCGCCGTCGCCCTTGCCGGTTATGCACTGATATTCTGGAGTCAGACCGTTGTCCCACCTGGTAGCGCCTGGGTATCAGGACGGGTCTACAAAGCTCACTGGACGGCTCGATTCGGCAGTCCGGAAGCAGGTCTCGATGCCCTGGTGGAACAGTTCATCCGCCAGAATGCCTTGGAGATAAAGGACGATCCGGACAGCATATCGGTTACAATGGTGCTGAAAACCATCTTCTATCCTTCCAGGAGTATCACCAGAACCGAGAGAATCGGCTCCAGCAACCTCCTGGGCATCCGCGGCAGGACGGTAAGAACTTATCTGAGCAGAAACAGGGTATACTCATCTATGACAATCGAGGCACTGGCCGCCGAAAGGAGGAGTCCACGTTGGATTTCCAGCTGTCTCGATATTGCCCGGCAGCCGGGTCACTCGGAACACTACCAGCTTGTTGCCCTTCACCTGGCAGGCAGGGCCGATCATCCTGAACACACAGAAGCTATCGCCTCCTATCTCGACAGCCCTTTCCTCAATGTCAGGTTGATGGCCGCCTACATGCTCCTGGCCAGGGACGACCCCCGTGGAGGGGAGACAATAAAAATTCTTGTACGCCAGATTGAGAATGAAGCGCTGATAGAGAATATCGCCTATGTGACTTCCTCTTCAGGTATCGATCTCGGATCCAAATTCGGATCTCTGATGCGTGATTGGATCACCAGAGAGGGTCAGGACAACCGGCAATATAGAGCAGCTGCACGTTTCTGGTATAGAAAGAACGGTTCGTTAAAGGATCTGGATCTTATCCGCCACTCACTCTGGCTAAACGTAGATGAACGATACAGGCACATGACGACCCTGGAAGATATGCGGGTCTGGGAATATCTGAAGGATTGGAATGCTCCTGGACTGATTGATGAATATTATCGACAGGCACGGAGGGCAATCAGTGAATTGACCGATATTTATGAGGAAGCACATGACGTCCTTGACAGGGATTATTGGCGTCGCACAAATGAGGAACGTCTGAAGCTGCATCGCTTCTACATGCTAACCCGTTCTTTGAATACCATCTTCTCCGGACTGTCCGAGCAATTAGACCCTGGTGTCATTGAATTGTGGGAGGAATACCGCCCGATGAGTTACGGCCCTTACCGTTACCCAAGCTCCCCTCCTTATATCACATATCTTCCCGGGATGGGGGAAATCGGTATCCAGAAACTTCGAGAGTTTTTTGATAACACGAAGTCGAGAATATACACGCGATTCCAGGCCGCCCTTATCCTCGCCTATCACGGATACAGGGAATACGACGCCATCGCTCTGAATTTCTACGAGCTGTATCGTGATACAGACTTCCTCAATTATCCCTGGGGTGCGGAACCTTACAGTGCATTTCTGGCCATGGTTGAAAAGGGAAATCTGCGCTTTGCAGGACCTATCATTGAGGAAGCGTGGAAAGTATTTGAGAATAAGGGTCGGATCCTTTACCGCTACCGAAGTGGATACCGCTATACGAGGGTTGGCACCGACCGCTGGAACAATGTGACTGCCCAGATTCTGGAGGAAGCCACAGGGAAAAAATACGGCTGGAATCTGAAGGCGTGGAAGAAGTGGTGGGATGAGGAGGGCAAGGCGCTCAGCACTGCGGGCAACTGAGGCAGGCTCTCCGGCGTCGTAACTCCAGGCAACTAATAGACAGACGAACGTAAAACGGCCCCGCTTTGACGGCGGGGCCGTTTTATTGAAAGCCTAAATATCAGGCCGGGATCACCGTGGCGGCGGGAAGGGAATGATATGGTCCTTCTCCCTCGGCCACATGAAGCGGTCCTGGGCCTGCGGGAAGAACTGTGCCAGGTAGTTGATATGGTTCTGCGCGTGGGTCCGCCACTGCGGGTCCCTCTTGGCCTTCTCGTAGTAATCGTCGGCCAGCTTCTTCATAAGCGTCTTGAAGTCAAACATCATCTTCTCGACTTCGCGACCCGGATACCGCCTCTCGTACTCGCGCATGGCCCACTGCTGGCCGGCATCTCCCATCATCGCATTCGCATAGGCATTTTCGGAG
>Ga0114919_10001756_pt1 | contig 17370 bp, 20 predicted proteins | sample BlataG_FD_88682 | JGI IMG/M metagenome (GOLD analysis project Ga0114919, IMG submission 88682) | Deep subsurface microbial communities from Black Sea to uncover new lineages of life (NeLLi) - Black_00105 metaG | ecosystem: Environmental > Aquatic > Marine > Oceanic > Sediment | place: Atlantic... | reverse complement strand
AGAAAAAGCAAAGGAGATGACAGAGCGTGCTCAAGAGCTGGGACCCAATCCATATAGGATACAGCTCCAGCAAGAGAGTGAAAAAGACAAGGAGTAATCTATGATCACAGCAGATAGAAAGCCTTTTGAGGAGATCAAAGCTTCGGTAAAGGATTATGATAAGATTATAGTTTTAGGCTGCGAGACCTGTGTAGCTATCTGCCAGGCAGGAGGTGAAAAAGAGGCGGAAATCTTAGCATCAGAGTTGAAGCTGGCCTTTGGCAACGAGGGGAAAAAGGTCGAAGTCAATGATGAACACGTAATTCGCCAATGTGATGATGAATTTATGGCTGATCCGGCGTTTCTGGAAAAGGTGAAAGAAGCAGACGTCGTACTATCCATTGCCTGTGGGGTAGGAGTCCAGCATGCCTGTAACTTTTTTAATCGTACCATCACAGATAAACCTATACGAGTAGTTCCAGGGTTAAATACTACCTTTATGGGTGCCAACATAGATGTTGGCCTGTGGGAAGAACGCTGCCTTGGGTGTGGGGATTGTGTTCTGGAAAGGACAGGTGGCATCTGTCCTATCACCAGGTGCGCCAAAAGTCTGCTCAATGGTCCATGTGGGGGATCTTCTAACGGAAAATGTGAAATTAACACGGATACTGATTGCGCCTGGCATCTCATTATCGAGAGACTCGAGGTTCTTGGAGAACTGGACAGAATCAAGCCGGTTGAAATGTATAAGGATTGGAGACCGAGTCATAGTGGTGGCCCAAGAAAGAGAGTGAGGGAGGATCTAAGGCTATGAAATCTGGGAGCAATCTCGAAAGGCTTTTGGAAAAGGGTGAATTTGTTATTACCGGTGAGCTCGGGCCCCCAAAGGGCACGGATGTGGAAGTGGTTAAAGAGAAGGCAGCCATGCTCAGGGGCAATGTAGATGCAGTCAACATTACCGATAATCAGACAGCCATCGTCAGGATGTCATCGATCGCTACGTCCAAGATATTGATTGACGAGGGTCTGGAGCCGACCATGCAGATGGTGGCCAGGGATCGAAATAGGCTTGCCATGATGTCTGATCTTTTTGGCGCAAATGCCTTAGGAATCAGAAACATGCTCTGCCTTTCCGGCGACCACCAATCATTCGGAAATCATCCTGAAGCAAAGAATGTTTTTGATATAGACTCCATTCAGATGATCTATATGGTCAAAACCATGAGGGATGAGCATAAGGTTATCTGTGGCGATGAGATAGAAGGCGATTTCAAGATGTTCATCGGGGCAGCATCTAACCCCTTTGCAGATCCGTTTCAATATAGAGTTCACAGGCTTGCAAAAAAGGTGGAAGCCGGGCTTGATTTTGTACAGACCCAATGTATCTACGATATGAAGCGCTTCAAGGAATTTATGAAAGAGGTGGTGGATATGGGGTTGCATGAAAGATGCAAGATTTTGGCTGGTGTCACCCCCCTTAAGTCTGTCGGTATGGCCCGGTATATGGCTGCCAATGTCAGCGGGATTATCATCCCTGAAGAGATGATCGAGCGATTAAAAGGGGCAGGAAAGGGAAATGTTGCTGCCCAGGGGATAAAGATTGTCTGCGAGCAGATACAGGAACTTAGAGCAATAGAGGGCATTGCCGGGGTCCACCTGATGGCAATCGAATGGGAGCACAGGGTGCACGAGATCGTTGAGATGGCAGGCCTGCTTCCACGACCTAAGGCACAATAGCGAGCAAGAACACGAGGATATGTTCTTCTGAAAAAAACCTTATAAGCCTATAGTCGAGTAGTGTAGCTACTCCTCCCTCCCGATTCGGGATACGCTCTTACAGACGACATGAGCGGTAGTACAGCCAACCCTGGAGCTCTTTTCTTCTGACACAAAGGATTGATTCCCATATATTTACACACTTACTATCTCTGGTGGTGGTGACTTGTCTCCAAAGACGATAATTGGGGGGTGGATCTTGAACAATAGATTAATCTGGATAGACCTAGAAATGACAGGTCTGGACCCTGAAAGGGACTTCATCCTTGAGATTGCCACAGTGGTAACCGACGATCAACTGGAACTTGTGGCTGAGGGTCCAAACATAGCGGTAAACCAGCCCGATGAGGTACTTCTGTTCATGGAGGAGTGGAGTATGATCCATCACAAAGAATCGGGTCTCCTGGATCGAGTCAAATCCTCGTCCTGTGACTGCCGGAGTGCTGAACAAAAGACACTTGAATTCCTTTCTCCCCTTTGCAAGAAAGGCGAGTCTCCCCTGTGTGGGAATTCTGTTGGCCAGGATCGTCAATTCATGAAAAAACATATGCCTACCCTGGAGAGCTTCTTTCACTATAGGAATATTGATGTGAGCACCATCAAAGAACTGGTCAAAAGATGGTATCCATCTCTTCCTCTCTATGAAAAACAAAAGACCCACCTGGCATTGAGCGACATCAAAGAATCCATAAGTGAGTTGAGATATTACCGCCAAAAGGTATTTTTGCCGTGAAGCAAGGTCTCTGGGTCTGAACACAGTGAAAGGCCAGCCTGTAGGCCTTACTTCATTCGCTGGACTCCCTTTTTGACTTGCTTTCTTTTTTCTGGTAGAAATACATTATATGTTAGAAATCTTAGAACCTGTTGAAGTCACATATCACTCGTACTGATCGCTGTAGGCCATCTCAAGGGAATAGTGAAATGAGAGGAGAGGGGAATCATGAGAGAAAAGCATTGCCTTATGGTTTTCCATGTGGACCCTCAGCGTATAATTTTGCTTGGGCCAAAGCCCCTCATCGGGGGAAAGGACTATAACTGGGGGATGAGACAATGATCAAAAAGATCCTAAACCTTATTTTTCTAATTATTATCATTTGGATTGTGGTGAGTATAGTGAGGCCTTACTGGGAAAAATATTGGCTTGGACAGGATGTGGAAGCTGCTGCGATATACGGAACCAAAAACAGTGTGGGGGATACCAGAACATTTCTAACCCAGAAGATGAAGGAAACGGGGCGTGATTTTACTGGGGAAGACTTCAGAATAACAAAAGATGAAAATAACAACGTCACCATAAGCCTAACGTATTACGATGAAGTACGTGTTTTCGGGGTGACCTTGAAAGAGCTTGAATTTACCCTGAAGAAAACCATGTCGGAAGTCAAGGCTACCTTTTAGGCACGAAGGAGCGTTCATAGGATTACGTGAAGTTTTCGGCCTGACTACCCATTTTGGGTCAGCCGATCGTCTTGAAAAGGGCACAAATCTCAGGACCAAAGAGGTGTTTCTGCCAGTTTTTTATCCCGGTCATGCGTTCAAGAGCCTGCGGATGATCGGGATTTTCCAGGGCCAAGGCACGGATTTGAGCATTGCTCAGGGTCAGGGGAGAATCAATTCCGAGACTGGTGGCGCGGTGTTCTCGCCATTCCCTGAGTGCCTTGACCCGCCTTGTAACCGTAAGGTCATAAGCCGGCCTGGGCTTTCGGGGATAGGTGGGCAGCGCTTCCTCGGGGAGGTTCAGCGCCGCGCGTATTCTTTCCAGAAGGGGCTGGCCCAGGGATTTAACCTGTTTGGGGCTCAGACCTCTCAGAGCCATTAGTTTACTTGGAGTCACCGGCTTTTTCTGAGCCATCTCCAAAAGAGGTAGGTTCCCCACGATCTTGAAGGGAGGGAGATCCCGCCGTCTGGCCACATCGTCCCGGAATTGCAACAGTGCCTCTAAGACCGCCAGACTTCGGGAATCGAGTTTCCCCGCCCCCTTGAATTTCAGGAATAAAGGACTCTCCTCCCGCGGCGCTGGACGCACCTTGCTGAGGGCCTCACACTCTTCCTCCACACAGAAAAGCAACCCCTTGGTCCGCAGTTTCTTCTCAAACAGTCTGCTCAGGGTCATTAGGTGGCAGGAATCCTGAGCGGCATAGGCGCACATTGGAGTAGGCAGGGGTCTTTGGGACCAATCTCTCTTCTGATACTTCTTTTCAATAATCAGCCCGAACATGTGTCTCAATAGGCTGGCAAGACCGGTCTCCCTGAACCCAAGAAACCGGGCTGCAATCTCGGTGTCGAAGAGAGAGCGTACCTCAATGCCGAAATCTCTGTACAGGGAACGGATATCGTAATCGGCTCCATGGAAAACCTTTCGTACTCGAGAGTCTGCAAAGATCGGTGTGAGGGGTGAAAGATCTTTCACAGCGAGGGGATCAACCAGAATGTTCTGAGTCGGTGTGGAGATCTGTACGAGACAGACCCTTTCCTGGTAATGAAACATGGAATCAGCTTCAAGGTCCACACCGATAGCCTCCTCTTTTTGGAGGCCTGCACCTATCCGGTAAAGGTCCGGGTATTTTTCAACCAGGATATACTGAGGCTGTGTTTGGTTCATCATCTTTCGTGGTGTACATTATCCTTTTCTTTTTTCAGAACGCTCGATTCGAACGGTTACACCGCTCTGAACAGTTCGAAACCGTGTCGCGTCGCCCTTTGCACGCCCGAAAATATTGACTGGACTGGCTGCACGTGGATGTTCGCCAGGGCTGGCAGGAGTTGGCCCAAAAAAGATACAAAAGGCATTACCAGGCGGCCAGTATCCCAAGTCACCTACTTCAACGTCAGCGCGGGCTCCTGGCTCTTGCTCGATTACGAGTGGGATCCCGAAATAGATTTCATCACCCCAGGTGTTGGCTGTGCCTTCGAGAGGGAGTGCCTCCCATATCTTCTGAGCCGTGGAAGTATCGTTCAATTCAGCTGACACAAAAATATCTTCTGCTGAGATAATGATTGTTTTCATGTAATTCTACCTCCTTTCCTGCCCTAATTCGTGAAAATGCTCTGTTGCAGGAGTCAGCTTGTCTAATTGGCTGTATACCATTTGCGCGCCTCTAATATAAAGTTAAACTTCCAGGAGTGCGCACTTTTTACGTCCCATGAGATGAGGGTTCTGTGAATCACGAATCCATATCGTATATTCAAATCAGATTTATTCTCATTTTATGTCTTTTCATTCGGCATGACCGGATAGAGGTAATTATGTGCACATTCTCTAACAGACATACCATTGCCATTGGGTAAACACTCTTAACGATACTAATGGGCTATGTGATGTCCTCTCGGTATTTTCGGTACAATCCGCGGAATTGATCGTACGTCAACCCTAAGATCCGGGCCGCCTTCCTTTGATTGAATTTTGTTTCTTCTAGTGCCTTCTTCAACAGCAGTATCTCTAATTCACGAACAGCCTCTCTGATGGGTTTGTTCATAAGGTCATCTATGGAAGAGGTATCGGTTTCAGCCAAGAAGCCTGCTTCGTCTGGGAGGCCATGTTCTTCACGAGGGGAACGGAATGGATCGAATACAATCTCTGTGATCAACGGGGAGTCCGAGCGATACACTGCACGTTCAAGCACATTTTTGAGTTCGCGTACATTCCCGGGCCAGGCATAGGTTTCAAGCGCTGAAATGCTTTCGTCGCTGAATTGGGGTATTTCTTTCCGACCTAATTCGAAAGCCATCCGCGCCGCGAAATGGTTTGCCAGCAAGAGAATGTCCTCTTTCCGTTCCCTGAGGGGTGGCAAAAAGAGCACTTCAAAAGAAAGTCTATCCAGCAAATCCTGTTTGAATCGGCCTTCAGTTGTGAGTACCATCAGGTCAGCATTGGTGGCTGCGATGATCCGCACATCCACCTCTACGCTCTCTGAGCTGCCAACCCGTTCGAATGTACCATATTCCACCACCCGCAATATCTTTTCCTGGACCTCCACCGGGATGGTGCCTATTTCATCAAGGAAAAGGGTTCCTCCACTCGCTGCCTCAAATCTCCCGGTACGCCGCTGTTCAGCTCCGGTAAATGCCCCTTTTTCATAGCCAAATAATTCTGATTCCATAAGCGAAGGGGTGAGGGCTGAACAATTGAGCGCAACCAGTGGGCCCTTCCATCGGGTTGAAAGAAAGTGCAATCTGGACGCAGCAAGTTCTTTTCCTGTGCCCCGTTCGCCAATAAGAAGGACAGGGCGATTGATCCGTGCAACCCGGGAAAGGCGCTCCTGAAATTCAAGAAATGCATCTGAGTGGCCCAGGGCCTCGCCCATCCCCACATGGGATTCTGGTCGGTCTTTTTCTCTTGTGGGAGACGTTTGCTCTCTCATGGTAGAAATCACAGCTTATTGGTAGGAAATGCTAATTTATGGTGAAATATACTAAAATCTAAACAATGCTGTCAAGCCCGAAACCCCTTGAAAGCCTTGCACTTTTATCGAAAGAGAAGCATTGGCATAATTTCTGCTTATTATTGGACTAAAATTGAAAAATGGAGGGCAGATTATGGGTATTTTTTCACGATTTCGTGATATTATCAATTCCAATATCAGTGCGATGCTGGATAAGGCGGAAGATCCGGAGAAGTTGATCAAACTAATGATCCGTGAAATGGAAGACACGCTGATTGAAATCAAGGCATCGTGCGCCGGGGTGATGGCGAACAGTAAAAAGGTTGAGCGACAGATGGAAGAAGTTCAGTCTCGTGGAAAATGTTGGGAAGAGAGGGCAACGCTTGCAGTAACCAAGAGCCGGGATGATTTAGCACGGGAAGCGCTTGTGGAAAAACGCAGATACTCGGACAGGGCAGAGGCGCTTTTGCAAGAGTCGATGAAACTCAATGCCCTGGTTGAACAGTATCAAGATGACATCCGGCAACTCGAAGAAAAACTCGAATCGGGCCGTGAAAAACAACGCATACTCGTGCAACGCCACATCAGTGCGAACAGAAGGAAACGGGTCCAGGAAGAAATCCGTCGCTTTGATAGTTCTGAAGCCATACTCAAGTTCGAAAACTTTGAAAACCGCATTGAGCGGATGGAAGCCGAGGCTGATCTCGTTAATTTCGGAAAGCAACCTGCGCTGGAAGCAGAGTGGGAGACCCTCTTAGTTGACGACGAAATTGAAAAGGAATTAGAGAGCCTGAAATCTTCTCTTGCAAAAGAGGATGAGAGTGCTTCTACAGGGTAGCTGCTTGCACTACCAAGCTTACACATCACCGGAACCAAACGCTTGTGCTGTTGAAAAATCGATTTTTCTGTGTTCCACCAAGGATATCAATATTCCATAAATAAGGGGGAGTTAATTCTACCATGCATGGAGCTCTGATTGTAGCTATCGTTTTTGGGGGTACCGTATTAGCACTCGCCATCGTCGGAAGTACCATCCTCATGGCCATTAAGATCCTCAAGGGAGGGTTCTCTCGCAAAAGCCAACACGCTGAGGCAGAGGAGGCTAGGATGATTCAACAGATATATCAGGGACTATCGCGCATGGAAGAACGAGTTGAGTCACTGGAAACTATTATTCTGGATCGTGAAAGAAAGGACCATTAGATTATGAGACGATTTGAAAATATTCTGCGGGGTGGACTCTATCGTTCCCGGAACGGAATCATATTAGGTGTGTGCAGAGGCATAGCTGAGCATTTTGATTTTTCCGTGTTTTGGATCCGGGCCATTGTGGTCATTTTGTTGTTTGTCACCGGATTCTGGCCGATTGTGGCACTGTACTTTATTGCGGCTCTCCTAATGAAACCTGAGCCGGTCATACCGATACAAACGGAGGAGGAGCAGGAGTTCTATGACAGTTATCTGCATTCGCAAAAAGGTGCGTCCGACCGGTTGAAACGGAGATATGATAACCTAGAGCGTCGTATTCAGCGCATGGAGGACCATGCAACTACACGAGAATTTGATTGGGAGAATAGGCTGAACACATAGGCTTACATTCCCCATCCGAAACGTGAATGTATGAACCGGGAACTACTTGATGATCGAAGAAATCCTCCCCAATCTATACAAAATAGAAATTCCTCTCCCTGATAAACCCCTAAAAGCCCTCAACTCTTATGTTATAAAGGCCTCGCAGCGGAATTTTGATTATTGACACCGTCTGGAATCGCCACGAGTGTATGGATGCAATGCAGGCAGGTTTAAGAAAGCTGGGTGTCGATATAAGGATAACAGAGTTTTTTATTCTCCTTTGCCAACAAAGAAGACCCGTTAGCCAATATCCTTGAAATAACCACGAACATCTGCGTAGGTATCCGGGGCCGCGACCACGAGATGATCGTCTATCCTTTGCCCATCCAGGTAATCGTCCAATGAAAACTCGCTCCCATCTAGTTTGTACATCTTTCCTCCTGCTGCATCGAGAATGACACGAGCCGCAGCGAGATCTCGATAGGTCTCGTTGGAAATAACGGCGGCCTCGGCCCGACCGGCGGCAACATAGCAAATGTGGGCAGTAGTGCTTCCGAAATCGCGGATTTTCCCGGGAAACGTGGAGTCGAAATGGTGGTGAAATCGTGAGTAGGTGAGGAGGAGGCTCTCATCATTAATTTCCTCTTGAACAGAAACGCGGATCTGCTTTTTTCCCCAGAAGGCCTTGTGTCCTACCTGCGCGTGAAAAAGATCTCCGGTTGCAGGCATGTAGAACACGCCTAAAATGGGCCAGAAGTTCTCAAGGAGCGCCAGGGAGGTTCCCCAGATGGGGATTCCTGCCTGAAAATTGGCAACCCCATCCAATGCGTCATAGATCCAGAGATATCGCTTCTCCTCGTGAGAATAGTCCTTGTTCCCTTGGCTGTTTTCGAACACCTGGTGCTCAGGAAAATGAGTGTGGAGTTCACCCTGAAAAAAGTTCACGAGATAGAGCTCCGCTTCTGTGACCAACTCCTCATCGAATTTGATCTTGGAACTACCTTTACCGTAATAGGATAGCGCTTCCTCGCCTGAACGACGGATCACTTCCATTGCAAAGCCATTTAAATCCTCAATCCCACCACTTTTTGATGTCTCCATTGTCCCTCCTTTTTTAAAGTGCAGGTTTCTGGTTTGCGGGCGTCACAGAACCAGTTTTTAAAGCTATGATCTTGCCATCATAGCGCTGCAGTAGATTGACAGTATTGGGGTGTGCTAGAGTTCTTGGCTGTGCATTGCGAGCTTTGCCCCACACTTGAGGCTGGAGCGTTGCAGGCCTGTTTCATAAGGATTATTGCATTCCACTCGGGTTTACCCCGTGGAATGTGTGTCCAATATTCCACCAGGAGATGGGAACATTTCTTGAAGTGGATGGATCTGTCTTACGAGGGTAAGCTGATTCCACCTGGGTCCGACTCCTGTAGAATTCCTTCAATTAGAATTCAGTTACTACTGAGAGCATCAAGTAGTTTGCGATGTTGGGAAAGGGCATGAGCTCTTTTCTGCCGTGACTGGCCCTGTTGAGTATGGAAGTGACCATGCATATGAATCCGTTAACAAACTGGGACTCGGCAACAAGAAAAGTAGCAATGAAGCGCTTACTCTACAGGGCTGGTGGCCCGCGACGAGCTCGGCCGAGTCGGAGGCCGCTGTCCTTTAAACCTATGGCAATAGGCCACGAGTGTTTGACTTTCGGTCTCTGCAACATGTTCTTCCTTGCCCCAAACATTATCCCATTTTCCTCACTAAAACGTATTTTCTAAAGATAGAAATTCCCCCTCTTGCTCAAGAAAGTATAAAGAAGCGATGCTTGTGGGTCAACCATAAAAGTCTCAAAATAAGTTTCGAGGTTACTGTTACCCCGAACTCGAAGCAAACGGCCGTCCAACATCTGTGATGGAGGGATTCTGGGCACCTTTTTCAACAATTCACTATCGTTGATCAATGCCCTTGTCCGATCTTCTCTGCCCTGCTGCGAATCATGGGTATAGGTTTTGAACAGACAGCTTAACCCCCGGCTTGTTAGGAGGGAACTGGGATTACGGGGGAGGGAGGATTATTTCAGAATCTCGTATTCTCTAGCCAGGTTTTCATCGTAGGCTGCCCTTCGTGCCTCACAGTCTTTTCGCGGGCACAGTTGACAAGTGTAGAATCTAATTTCCGTTGGAAAGTAGATACCTGATAATGACTTAGTTGGAATCATGAGAAAATTTTCTTCCAGTCTCACACCAATGGAGGCCTCTACGTCCCCGAGAATTGAAAACAGCGGCCTTTGGTTCTCAATGGGCCAATCGTGCAAGGAACCTGGGCTCATATAGGATAGCCCACCAAGGGCATATGTGGAAAGCAAATGATCTTCAAGGTATTTCCGAGCCAGGTGCAGCGCTACATTCCCAATTGTATCCAGGTAGTATTGTTCCAATAGGTCCTCACATGCTCTGGACTTTTCTTCTAGCTTATTGCCAATGGTGATGACATAGGGAAAAACCCGTTCCGCTTTATCCACATTCTTCCGGAGAACCTTACTGGTCAATCGGATCCCGTCTATCACTATTGCACCCTCACGCTTTGCCTCGATAAAGCAAACCTTATAGGCTGCCTTGGCCGAGATGAGGGATTGAGCAGTTTCAATCAAGCTTTGTCCAGGACCCCAATCCCCCCTCTGTTCCATATGCAGTCTTCTCTTGATTTCCTCAAAGTCTAGGCTCACAGGTATATGTTCGAGGGTGATCATCGGACTATGTGATTACAGTAAAAGGCATAGAGGTATTCTTTTGGTCAAGGAAGTTTAGAGATGTGAGGCTCGTGTGTCAAGGTCAAAAGCAGACGTGCTCATGAGCCTTGACAAAAAATTTAATAGTGTGTTAGTTTGAGAGCGGTTTTGGCTGGTGTGCAGATTCTGATCTGCAGATTTCTATTTTTCGGAGCATATTTGAGAGAAAGGAGTATGGTTATGCAGAAATTCAAGAACGCTGTTTTGACGCGCCGAATTGCAATGCTACTGGTCGTTTTGATGGGGATTTTCAGCGTTGTTCCTAGGATCGAGGCCTCTTTCGTTCCGTCGGACGAGTCTTTTGCGAGCGGTGCTCGATACAAGGACATGGCCATGGTGCAGAAGGTTCTTGAGCAGAAGCTCGTCAAAGAGCGGCTCAAGGCCCTAGGATATACCGACCAGGAAATCAATTCCCGGCTTGGTCAGCTTTCTGATGATGAACTTCACCAATTTGCCACTCAGCTTGATTCACTTACCTCAGGCGGAAGCATTCTTGTGTGGATTCTGGTTATTGCCCTGGTCATCATTTCTGCACTCTATTTTACTAATAAGCGAATCATCATTCAATAAGAGGCCATAGGACAGGTGCGAAGGGCAACAGGGCACCCAGAAAAGGCATTTCGCCAAGCCTTTAAGCCGCTGCCTCTGTGCATGGCAGTCCTTGCCTTTTCCCTGTCAATTGCCCTCCCTGGATGTATAGAAGGGCCGGGGGGCATGACTTCGGATTTACCGGCCTCTATTGGCTCTGGAAAGGTGCAAAATGTGCCTTTCTACCCCCAGCTTGCCTTTCAATGCGGTCCCGCCTGCCTTGCCGGGGTGCTCAGCTTTTACAGTGAAGATGTGACGCCGGATGAGGTCGCCGATGCCATCTTTCGGAAAAATATTCGTGGCACGGTTACGATTGACATGCTGCTCTACGCCCGGCACAAAGGCTTTTCTGCCAGGTGGTATAGCGGCAGTGTGGACGATATCCGGCGTTCTGTGAATGAGGGTGTGCCTCTCATTGTCATGGTGGACCTCGGGTTTGCCAACGTAATCAACAATCACTATATGGTTGTGGTGGGCTACAGCCCGGAAGGTGTCATTGCTAACTCTGCCAAAGCCCGCGAAAAGCTCATCACGTGGAATCACTTCCTTACCCGATGGGATCGGACCGAGCGCTGGACCCTTCGCATCCAGTCGAAAACCCAATCACAAACCGAACACACTCCGAGGAGAGAATGAGACGCCCCCTTTTGCTGACCTTTGGGATGCTCCTCATATGTGCGGGCTGTGCCATGCCGCGCTTTACGATTGTTAGTGATCCGCTTTCACCTGAAGAGCACCTGGAGTTAGGCATTGCTTACGAGAAAAAATGTGAGTTTGACAATGCCATTAAAGAATATGAAGTTGCAGCCAAAAAGCGGCCGATTGCTTACCTTTATCTGGGCAATGCACATTTTCAGAAAAATGAGTTGGATAAAGCAGAAAAATATTACAGAAAGGCAATAAAAAAAGGTCCGCAGAATGCTGATGCCTACAATAATCTTGCCTGGCTTTACTACGTGCAGAGAAAGAACCTGGATGAAGCGGAAAGCCTTGTTCTGAAGGCAATGGAGTTGAATCCCTCCAAGAGCGATACCTACAAAGACACCCTGGAGAAGATAAGGGAACTCAAAAACTCTGTCAGGTGAATACCGGGGTCCAGCCTTTCCTGCTACCGTCGCTATGCATGGTGTATGTGCATCCCCATAATTACAGATTGGCGCCCAAGGCGCTAGGAAGTGAGGTATTTCTGGCAGGACGGGATTCACTTCACAATGTACCTCACCAGTTCCTCGAAGACGTTTGGGAAGAAAAGACAGGAGCAGGAAGCAAATGTGTCCTATTTTCGAGTCTAATTCCGAAATGTGTCGTTTCGCGTCAGGAATATGAGGAGAGCAATAGTTAACAGAAGCAAAACAATAACACCGGCCTGAAGCCAGAAGACATATACAAAACCATAGTATTCGATGAGCTGTTTGGCTGTAAAAATCGATAAAGAACCAACGCCAAAGGTGAAGATAAATTTGAAACCATAACTTGTTGACCGAAGCTTTTCCGGGGTAAGTCGGGCAACCAGACTGTTTTCAATAGGTTGCATGCCAAGGGCAAAGAACAGATAGCCCATCGTAAAGATAAGCAGGGGGATATTGGTGAACTGCGTCATGAGCACCATAAAAGGCAGGGCAATGAGATGAAACGAGAAATAACCAAGGCGCAGATCAACTTTATCTGCAAGTCGTCCTCCTGTCATCTGTCCGAGCATGCCAAAAAAATACACAAACGAGGTAAGTGCGGTGGCAGCTAAGGTCTTTGTGCCAGAGAACTTGATGAAAGATAAGTTGTCCAGGATATTATTTAGAAAGGGCACAGCCTGTTCAAAGTAGGCTGGTATAACCACAGATGTGCCGCGAAAGCAGAACCCTGCTAACATCATACATACACACAGCAGAGCAAAATACAGCAGATACTGCTTTTTATCTCCCTCGGTATCGGACACCACGGTTTGCACCGGGGTTTCATCAATAGGTACAAGAAACAGTATAATGCTGGATAAAAAAACAAAAGCACCTAAAACAATATAGATGATACGCCATCCAAACCAATACGTAATAATCCCAGTAACAATGGGGGCAAGTCCAAGGCCGAGATTTCCAAAAACGCCGTTTATTCCCAGCGCATACCCCCTCCTCTTACATCCTTTACTGATAAGCCCCATGCCCGCAGGATGATAAATCGAGGCGAAAATACCAATAAAGGCTAGACTCATCATTAAAAATGTTGGCTGTCTTGCTGCACCTACAAGTAAAGAAAAGGCTCCCAATCCAACCAGGTACAGAGTCAGCATTCGCCTCCCGTTCCACAAATCAGTCACAATACCCATAGGCAGTGCACCCAGGCCAAAAAGCAGGTACATGAGAAAACCAAGCGACAAAACCTCGGGAATTGGCATCTCAAAATACTTGGTGAGGGGTATCACGAGCGAGGGAAAGATGAGCATGTAGAAATGAGACAAGAAATGGCAGTAAGAGGTAATAATGATAATCTTTTTTTCATTGGAAATCATTGAGTTCCATTTCCTTCAGCTTTTTTGTCTTTCGTCTTGCCCAGAGATGAAAAAATCAAAAGGGAATACATCGCCCTCCCAAAGGTATTATCACACATCGAGGGGATAACCGTTGGTTGTTTTACCCTGAGCTACACGCATTTGTTGGGAAAGGGAATATAGGGGAGAGCAGCTTTTGTGTCAAGCAAGAAAGTGTTTCAGCATCTGGCGGTTCAACGGTCTCCTGTCGTTCAAGAGCTTTGTTAGGGGATGGGGCTACATCGTTTGCCATGAAAGGGCTCTCTTGAGAAAGCTCTTCATCCATATCATAAAGGCGTTGAGTAACCGTTCACGAGTTCAGGGTTCAGAGGTTCAAGGTTCAGGGTTCAGAGGTTGCAGGTTCACCTCACAAATCTGAGCCATTCGAGGTTTCCCCCGCCTGCCATGCGAGACCTGAGAATATGTGGAAAGAACAGGTTGTTGTGGCTGTTCAGGGCATGATTGAAGAAACAAATCGGTGTTAAGGCACGAGCGGGCAGGCCTGCCCGCCTCGCCTGAGCGAGAGCGATGGCGGGCTGGCCAAGTACTTGCCGGCATATAAGCAATGTCAATGAAAGACAGGCTGTTGCCCAAACAGAAATCCATTTGAGCGGGCATTAAAACGTTTTTTGCCAACAAATCTTGGCGAAGTGGAAGATAAGCGATGTCAACTGCCAGCCAGATCATTGCTGTGCACGAGAAGAGGAGCTTGATGCCTTTTCTCCTTTATGAGAATGCCGCTGAAAACAGCGACAAGTGCCATTATCGCCGAAAGAATAAAGGCCAAACGATAACTCCCTGTCTGATCGAAGATCACGCCTCCCATATATGCCCAGAAGCCGCCGCCTAAATGGTGGATGGTGGTAATAAAACCAGAAAGAAGACCGACATGTGAGAATCCATATAGTCTTCCGGCCAGGGTAACTGAGAGCGGCGCTGTGATAAGATGGGTAAAGCCGAAAGCTAAGGCGAAGATATAGAAAGAAACAAGATTCTGGTATTTCAAGATTAGGAGAAATAAAAAGAACCGCAGCATAAAGGTAACGACAATGGGGATTTTATTCCCGATCAGATCCGAAGCAGATCCGGCAAGAAGAACCCCGGCCAGACTCATCAATCCATACCAGGCCAGCATGTTGCCTGCTGTAGTGGGTGAAATGCCATAATCGGTAACCAGGGGGATCAGGTGGGTGGTGACCAGAAAATCGCCACCACCACAGACGAACATAACGATAAGAAAGAGCCAGAAAGAATAGGTGTGCAGAGCCTCCTTCAATCGCAGATCCCGAGGATTCACCTCTGAGGGGCTTTGATCCTTTTGTTCGTTTGCGTGGTCTCCATTTCCAGAGCCAAGAGGCTTTTGTCCAAGATCATCTGGATCGCCCTTAATCACCCCCAGCGCAAGGGTGATATTTACCACTAACATGATTATACCAATGCTGAGATATGATACCCTCCAGCCATATCGTAACACGATAATAGTAAAGAGAGGAACCAACGCAAAGTGCCCCAAGCTATTCCCGGAGAGGGCCGAGCTTATGGCAAGACCGCGGCCCTTTTCGAACCATTTGCTCATCAGAGCCGCAACAAAAGGCACCGATGTTCCGCCCAGACCAATAGCTGCTATTATTCCGTAACATATGAGAAATTGCCAGAAGGAGCCTATGATAGAAATACTCGCGTACCCGATTGAGAGAAAAATGGTTGAGATGATGATCACCCATTTGGGACCATAACGGTCATAAAACCTCCCGACCACGGTAAGGGACAGGGCATAGATCGTCATATTGAGGAAAAAGGCCAGAGAAATGGAACCCCGATTCCAGCCAAATTCTACAAGCATCGGTTTGAACATTACCCCAAAAGAGAGGCGGGCTCCTGAGTTGAAAAAAAGGATAACAAAGGAGGAGGCAAGCATATACCAGCCGTAGAAGAGATTCGACTGTGTTAGTTTTTTCCCTGAAGTCATCATACCCCTATATAGTTGGTCAATCGTGGTATGAATGGAACCTAACAGATTTGCAGTGATTTTGCCATAGGAAATGACGAGGGTGATGGTGAACCACTATGGTGAATTCGCGAGCTATGCCTTGTCACAATCAGAATTAAGAGAAAAGGATAGAGGTGTTGACTAATATAATCCAATCGAGGTGAATGTCGATTGAGAACCTTGTTGCAAGGGCTTGGGGAGGAAAGGGAGGGGAAAAAGTAATCATCCTTGCCGACAGGGCTAAAATATATATCTCTGCATTGTGTGGGTCTGTGCGGTGGACGCATTTTGGCCAACGATTCTAAGTGCTCCTTTCTTTACTGAGCATTCGTTTATTTGATCCTTGAAAACTATGTCCTGTGGGCGTGGATTCTTTACTTGATCTGGTGCTATTTGTGATGATGCGTATCTAGCCAGAAATAATCTCCAGAGTATCAGCATTCCAGCGCTGATCCGGGTCGTGGAGTTTGGTCATCACCCCTTCGCCGTAGAGTCCGCTCCGGGCAGTTTTGCTCAGGTTGAGCTCAGCAAGCTCTTTGCTGATCCCATGCTCCCCTAGCTCAAGCTCGGCAACACTACCCATCCTCACCGCTCCAAACTTTGGCGCCCATCCCTCAATCAGTGCATGCATCACCACATTATCCTTGATTGAATAGGTGTGGAATTCAAACCCGGCTGATCTTTTGAGAGTGAGCTTTTTCGCGAGCAGTTTCAAGATAAGATCATCCTTTTCCTTCAGGGTAACCTCCAGGCGCTCATCCCGGTCCTGGAACGTAATCTCCGCCAGAAACTTAGGATAGTTGTAGAAATGGATTCCGGCCTTGAGCGCAATTTCCGTGGTAACAGGAAGGTGATGAATGTATACAGGGAAGAGTTTCTTGCGCATCATCTTGAGTGCAGAAAGTCCGGGAACGACGAATCTCGATGGAAATTTGATGGGGATCGCAATTGCAACCTCATTATAAGGCCCGATTGACGTGTCGTGGTATTCAAAGGCAGCGATTCCAAGCATACCGGTCCCAGGCCAGATTTGGATGGGCTTGAACCTACGATGGGGCAGCAATTTTTTCAGCGCGCTGGTTTTGGCAGTGAAAATGGCGGTGACAAAGCGAACATCATAATAAAAGATTGGAAACTCCATGGGTTGGCCCGCCATATCCAGGGCCTTTTTCGGTGTGTCCTTGAAAAAGGGGTGGTCTTTCATTTTACTCCTCCTTGAGCAATGTTTTTCGAATCCAGTATGATCCGTGGCTGTGAGGAAAATACTCCGGCTATTGTCTCTAAGAACCCTGAGTCCTCAGCGAATCTAGCCTTCTATTATTGCATATCACGAATCCGTACTTCAATGTCTGTGTGATCTTTGAGCAAATCAGTCAGTTTGGATGTGTCAGTATCACCAAAATGATAGGGGTACAGGACCTTCGGCCTGAATGCTGTGGCTGCATCAGCCACCATCTCCGGTGTCATGGTATAGGGGAGATTCATGGGTAAAAACGCTACATCAATTCCTGTTAGCTCCTTCATTTCAGGAATATTTTCCGTATCACCGGCAATATACACCTTTTTATCGTTAAAGGTAATCACATAGCCATTGCCCACTCCTCGGGGATGAAAGGGGGTGCCTGGGGCGCGCAGGTGCACCATGTTATAGGCGGGCACCGCTTCAATCGGTAATCCTTCGATGGTTTTGACATCGCCGTTTTTCATGGCTGTGTAATTACTAATCTTCTCGGCACAGGATTCAGCTCCTACCACCGCTGTCCCATCTTTGCGGAGCATCTCAATGGTCTGT
>Ga0114919_10001755_pt1 | contig 17379 bp, 15 predicted proteins | sample BlataG_FD_88682 | JGI IMG/M metagenome (GOLD analysis project Ga0114919, IMG submission 88682) | Deep subsurface microbial communities from Black Sea to uncover new lineages of life (NeLLi) - Black_00105 metaG | ecosystem: Environmental > Aquatic > Marine > Oceanic > Sediment | place: Atlantic... | reverse complement strand
TAGAATTATACTTTCTAGCCACTTCGTTATTTACAAAGTTTGTTGTGTTAGGAAAGTAACAACCATTATAGCATCCACCAGCCGCTGGGTTGTTTCCAGGTCTTAAAAATCCATTATAAATATTATAACTTCTAAGTGGCTGATTAGTTCCTCCAAAAGTTGATGTATTACATTCCCATCTAGGATTAGTTTCAACTAATGATTGATTAAAATCAACAGTACCTGGCCCTGAAGTAATTTTAGGTCCATCTATAATAGTTATTGATAAATTTACTTCGTAAACCAAGAAACCAATACCTTGAGAAGCATCTGTAGCTCTTAACTTAACGGTATAAACATCACCTGTTTGAGTTTGAGTAGCATTAACTCTTAAAAACGATTGTCCAAATCCACTAAAACTAGAGTATGTTATAGGATCTACAGTAAATATATCAGTAGCTATATCGGTTGTAGGGGTTAATTGTTTTCTTTGTTCTGCAACCTCGAATATAAGTTGAACTATCTTATTTTCAGGAAAAGGATCATTTTCATTTCCAGCTCCGTTTCTAAGGTCGGTTATAGCAGCTACATCTTGCTCTGTAGGGCGTAATTGAATATTATTATTTTGAGCTACTAAGAAAAACGGTGGATCATTTTGAAGCCATATTATTCTATCATGCTCAGTAATTTCTCCACCCAACTGAGTTCTTATCGTAACAGTATATCTATCTGTTACAGAACTTATATCTCTGTACGTAAAACTTTTTTGACAAAAGACTCTAAGCTCATCTCCTCCAGCAGTAGGATTTATATCTAAATAAAATATTTGATCTCCTGTAGGTGTTGTTTCTGTTTGCACTATTACGCCGTTGCCATCTGTAACTTGCACTATACCTGTCTGAGGGCCCAAACCAGAGGCGTTACCACCTGTTGAGTCTATTCCGTAGAATATATCAGTAACAGTTTGAGGCGTTGTAGAGTAGTCTATACTTTCTCTGAAGTTAGAGCTAAAGCCTCTTAAATCGTAAACACCGTTGAAAGATGTTAATATTAAATCATTAAGATCTGAAACTAAACCATTTGTGCTTGTTTCCCAATATATATCAAGAACTGATTGGACTGGTTCTGTTTCATAAACACATAGCCTTGGAAGTAAAGGTCTACTAGAAAACCACTCTTGATAAGTAACACCGGCTTCTTCTTGATTGTTTAATTCTATAACAGCAATTAGTGGATTACTCTCAGAAGAGTAATAACCATCATATGGAATATATTTAGAAAGCAATGTGTTTCCAGGATCTGTAGAAGCCGTGGCATCTAAAATCTCTTGTTGTTTACCTATTTGAGATACATAGTGATCTGATCTTCCTGGAAAATATAATTGATTTTCTTTGTCTTGTATTTTTATTTCAGCTGTTGCATTACCATCTCCACCTAAAATTCTTATTTCATCGCCATCTTTATATCCATAACCAAGCTCGTATATACCAATACTTGAGTCAACACCTCCAGTACCATCTACTGTTATATTAACTGTTAACCCCTTTCCGTCACCTATTAAAGTTTGCGTAGGTACATTTGTTGCATCTGAGTAAGTTGCTCCTGCAAAAAGCCTATCTATTCTAAATAGATTTTTAGTGTTGTTTACCCTTAAAAATAACTTAGTATCACTAGATCTATATTGTTCTTGATCAGGTCCTACTTCTGCTAAATCTCTAGGTATCTTATTTATATTGTCAGATATAAGAGGCGTAGTTGCTATACTACCTACGTTTTGAGGGAAAAGCTCGTTTAATGGTACTCTAGATCCGAAAAAAGGTGAAACAATTTCATCACCATTCCATGGAAATCCATTCGTAAGACCAGGTAGATAAACGTTGTAATAATCTTGTTCTTGTTGCTGTACTACTATTCTAAAGCTATACCAACCCGCTGGATTTATCTTATAAGATCTCTTTGGTTCAAGTGGTTCAAGACCTGGATATCCTCCGTTGTATTCATATATATCAGCAGGTTGCTCCTCTGTTACTACAACTGTGTCACCGTTGATATATTCAGAACTTATAACTTTAGTATAATCTACATAATAACCTCTTAAGTAGTTATCTACTAAAATCTCCGAAGTAAAATCAACACCTGTTATAGTGTATGTAAATGGAGCTGTTGTAGTTATAGACGTTGTATTACCTGTAGTTAAAGTAAATGTTGTTCCTTGAGCATAAGCGCCTGGATAATTATTTACAGGAAACTCAGGTATAGCTTGTTGAAAGTTTATTCTAAGTTGATCACCTAACCAGTCATATATTCTATAGTCTCCAGTAAAACCCCCATATCCAACATCACCTTGGTCTTTATAAGCATGATAAAGCGTAGATATTTTATCGTCTAGATCCTGTTGAGATACAATATCAGAAGTTACAACACTTGAAGCTCTTCCATATTTATCATAAAAGACAACACCTATAGTGTAGTTTCTATTTTGTTTTAAAGTGTGGTTAGGATATTCAGCAACATCATCACTGAATTGAGAACTTCTAGGATTTGCTTGTGTTGTATATTTTAAAGAAGGAGGATCCCATCTATCTGCGAAATTACCATAAACAACTCTATTACTTATCAACTCTTGTGATAAAGCTTTAACTGGAGCTTTGTCAGAAACTCTAGTTGTTACACTTTCTGGAAGTGTTCTATATGGTTTTTTAGATTGATAAGTATAATTATAATAATTATTTTGAGGCTCGTAATTTGCATCAAATGTAACTTCACTTATTGGTACTCTCTCTAATATTTGCTGCTGGACAGCATCTGATTCTTTAAATAGAATTTCAACTTGTTTTATTTTATAATCATTAACAGGATAATTAGAAGGAAAAGGAACTCTTAATTCTACTTGATTAACTCTATTTTCAAACCAATTTAATATAGTACTTCTAAAAGCGTTTTCTTCGTCTTTAAGATCTTCTAATTCTACACCTAAAGCATCATATATTTTTTCACCAAAAAATCCAAACTGTTTAGGTATAAATACAGGTTGAGTCCAAGGCGCTACAAGAGAATATTCGTTATTGTCATATTTAAATCTATAGCTAAATCTAACAAATTTATCTTCTAAAAAATCAGGATCACCAGGCCAATTAGGATCATCAGACTCATCAGTCATTGTTGATCTAGAGAATCTTAATACATCATCTGTTACTGGTGGTTTTGCTAAAGTATATCCAGGCGCTTGCTCGTTAGGATCTGTTAAATCTTTATCAACTGTTACGGTAGTTCCAGAGATTTTTTCAACATGACCATATTCTGCTTGCTGAGTTTCATTGTATACAATATCACCTACCTTAATATCTGTAACATTGTTAAGTACTATATCACTAGGAGTTCCACTATTAAAAGAAGCAACCTGTTTGTCTTGCGCAAATAAAATACTTATAGATTTGTAGGGCGAAAACTTAGCAACTGATATATGCTCTTCTTTTGTGTAATAACCAAGAGTGTTTGTTACGTCTATAACTCTAGGTTGGTTTCTATTGTCTGTAAAAAATAATTGAGTTTCTAATAAGTTTACACCTGTTATTATATTATCTTGTGTAAAATTTAAAAAATAACCCTCAACTAAAACTTGAGCCGTTGTACCACCATTAGCGTATCTTAATATTTGATGATTTGTTGATGATGGAGCTTCACCTTGACCAGTGTGATCTGTGGCAAATAAATAAATAACATCATTTACCTCGTCATCAAATCTACCTATAAAGCGCATATCTGGATTTGATAAACTAAAAAGTTTTTCATTACCCAAAACAACTTCCATAGCGCCAACGTCTGGTCCTTCTGATTGGTTTATGTTTATACCTACAGCGTCTCTATACTCTCCATTGGGAATTAATCTAGCATCTAGATCCTTATTCATTTTGGATCTAAGAAAATTATTCTTAATTTCAGGCATTTAATTCTAGTGTTTTATCCATTTAGACTTACCTCTCATAACCTGAGTGATTTCATCTAATTTTATATTTGATAATCTAATTTTTGCATTACGCAGTTTAGATGCTTTATCTCTTCTAAGTCTATTTACAACGTACTCTGGTTGACCAGCTCTAAGCGATATTATACCATGTATTATATAAGCATATAAAGCGTCCTCTGCTAGCTTAGGTATTCTACTATCCATGTCGTAAGCTAACCCATCAGATATGTATTCTAATATAATTAATCTTCCAACTAAATTACTTGAAAAAGATATTTTACCTTCTCTTTCATTCATATTAAACCAGCCGTTAGCTTGAGCGTATTGAGGATCATTTCCATATAATTGTCCATATCCCCAGTACCACATACCGCCATACCCCCATTCATAACCCCACCAGTCTAAGCCAGCGTTGTATTGTTGTTGGTTAAACTCTTGGTTTATTAAAGAAGGATTATTTGACTTCCATCTTTCTTCTGTAATAGATGTTCCTTCTAGATTAGATCCAAAATTATCTTGAACAGGTGTTCCATCAGCGTCTTGAACTGGTGCTCTGTATGGTGAGTTTGTTAAATTATTAGATGGATATATTATCCTTTGAACACCTTGCATATCTATCCAAGACATGCGAACGTAATTAACATAGTCCTGCGGTATAATAACACTTAAACTAGGAGGTATATTAAGCTCTTGGGATTTAATACTTTTTAAAGTATCATAACTAAACTCTTGTAGTCCTCTTTTAGCGTGGAAAATTACATCACTTTTCTTAATATTTTGTATTAACTTTCCATCACCTACATATCCTATCATAAAGTTATTTACAATATCTTCAAGTGTATTATAAGAATAACTACCGTAATTGTTTTCAGTGGTTGTGCCAAAAGCATCTTGACTTCCGTAGTTTCCCCCGTCAAGTTTCTTTAATTGACAAACTATTGTTTCACCTTGAGGAACAGCAGAAGCAAACGTTATAGTATTTCCGTTTATAGTATAAGGTGCGTATGGAACTCCTGTTATTTCTGTATAATTTATACCATTTGAACTATGATATAGTTTAAAATTGTTTAAAGCATAGTCAGTGTCTGTTGGATCCCAACTACCTAATACTAAACTCGTGTCAAAGGTAAAAGTAAAAGCACTTTGACCTGTAGCGGCTTCAACTTGAAAACCCTGCGCTCCCGCGTAATATTGTTGATTAGTTTCGTTTATTTGAGCCATTTATTATCTTTTTTCATTCGCCTCTATAACAGCCTCTGCTTGAGCAGCTTGTTGAGCTATTTGAGGATCTCTTATTAATACTCCACAGTACTTTAATATTTCTAAAACTACTCTTGATTGTTCGTCTTGAACTAAATCAAAATCAGTAGAAGCAGTAGAATCATACAAATAAGAACCATTAGCTTGTATTTGATAAGCCCAAGAAACCTGACTTGGTGTTTGCACCGCTGATACTTCTATAGAGCTTGGTCTTGGTTCTATAAATAAATTAGGATATAAAGTTATGTCATCAGCTTTTATTATTAACATTTCATCTCCAGCAACTGGAGGATTTAAGACTGATAAATTTTCTGAAACTGTAACTTCAATAGTGTTGTTAACTGTAGACAATCCTGTAACATTATTGTACAAAACTTGCTGCGTCTTATTAAACACACTGTTGCCCACGCTAATATTGTATGTGCTATCAAAAACAAGTGTGCTTCCACCTGCATAGCTTTGCAGTGGAATTACTTGCTCGAAGTCTTTTTCTATATATGTAATATTAAAAATTGGATAGTTTTGAGTGGGAGCCGTGAGTCTTGAGTTGGCTGTAGTTCTAAATTCTTTATAGGAAAGTCTGTCAGCTTGTTTGTAAGTAATTCTATTGTTGTAGTTACAATATACTGAGCCTATTTTAGATATAGGTAAAACGTTTGATGGATATACCCAGGCATCTTGATCGCTGTCGTAAATAAATTCTTTTGTTACGAGTTTGAATGGGTCTAATCTAGAATCTTGAATATCAAATGAATTATAAAACTCTGTGTCGTTCTGTTGATTAGTTTGATTTTTTCTATTAGCCTGATCGCCATCTGGAAAATATGAATTAAATATTTCCAATTGAACTTGATTAGCAATATTGTTAAACTCTTGAGGTGTTATATAACCTCTCTGTTCTTTATTTAATATTAAAAGAACGGTTTGATATACAGTATTTACGTTTATTGCCATAGTTATTTTAATTATAATATAGGGGCAGCATGACACTACCCCTTATATTATCACTTGTTTATAGTCTTTTTTCTATAGATTTATAAACTTCTACACCTTCATCAGTTTTAAACCATGAAGCTAAAGCTGAATATGGGTTTTCATCAAATGGAACAGTCATTAATTTTCTGTCGTTTGATCCCCAGTGGAAAGTTCTTTGATCTTGAGATAACTTGATTACGTTGTTTTCTACCGCTTTGATACCAAAGTTTCTAAGCTCAACGTTTTCATCGTTGGCAAGATTCAAAAATAAAGCTGGTTTAGTTTTAGCGAATATAAGTAAATCTCTTTTTAGTTCTTTTGATTTCATATTTGATACTGAACTTCCTTTTTCAACTCTTAATATAGCTTCGGCTTGGTCTATGTCCATACCATAAGCCGCGTTTAAAGCTGCGATTTCTAGTTCTAATTTATCTAATTCATCTTCTGCAACAACAACAGAATCAAATTCATAATATTTTTTATCTTTTAACGGGTGATATAAACTTAATAATTTTTGTAGTATTTGGTTTTCTTCAGGAACACTCAATACTCCATCTCTAAAAGTTATATGCCCAAGGGTAGCTTCTCCTTTTTGTTCATCTACAAAAGGTGAATTCATATTAGTAGCATATCTTAATTCTCTTTGTTCTCTTTTTTCTTTATCAAACCAGAGAAGTGGAGATTTTCTTGTATGCTTGCTAGGTATAGTTAATGTTAATGGAGATTTATTACCTTTAACGAGATATGTTCTAGCTTTTAATTCCCATTGATTTTTTTTAATTTCTTTTTTTGGTGGAGCAACCTTAATAGGTTCTTCAACAGCCACCTCTGCTTTTGCTTTTTTAGCCATGATATAATATAATTAAATAATTAATAAGGGCAACAGTTACCCCCGTTGTTTTAACGAGGGTAAACATTACCTTTGTTGTTATGCTCCTTTGAATAATACAAAGTTGTTAGCAGCTTGAGTTACTAAACATCTTTCAGACAAGAAGTTTACAGTCATAGCATCTAAATCGCTAGTGAAAGCTCCACCAACAGATCCAGTTAACCAAGACTTCATACGTCTGTCATCAGCTTGAGACGCACGGTATCTTACGTGTAAGAAAGGACGTCTAATGTTAGTGCCTAAAATCTGATCGTAAACTGTGCTTGTTCCAGCAGGAACTAATACACCTTCGATAGAAGCAGGTCCACTCATAGCTCCACGAGTTGAAGCATCGTTTAAGTATTTCCAGTCTGTTTTATAGAAATCATAAGATCCTCTGCGGAAACCGCTGAACCCTAAGTTCAATGCCATTTCTTCTGAGTTTTCAAATAATCCAAAAGCAGTACCACCAGATCCACCAGCAGATATTGCAGCTAGCATGTCATCAAATTCTAGATTTGTGTTTCTGTTTAAGAATAACATGTTTTCTTCAATTGCTCCTTGAGTATCTAAGTTTCTAAGAATATCATCAAAGTCACCAATACCAGTAGCAGCTGAGAATCCAACTTGCACATTACCACGATCTTCGATAGCAGCAAATAAACCTTCTGTACCAGTTACACCAGCAATAGTAGAAGTAGCACCTACTTGCTCACCTTCAACAACTGACATTTCTAAGTAATCTTCAAAACGTAGTCTTGTTTCAGACTCAGCTTTTAGATACCATAAATATCCAGATGTTCCATCTTCAGTAGCAACTTCTACCCAACCGATCTGAGCTGTGTCAGAACCATTGATTGAATATTGGCTACGGATAATGATAGGTTTGTTAGAGAATTGTGTAAAGTCAGGAGTAATAGTAGCGATAGGATAATCGTTTCCAGCAACAGCAACAACACCTCCACCAGGAGCAATTGTAGTGTTTGTTCCTTTTGGATATTCAGAACCGTATACGAAAATCTTTACGTTACCAACAAGTCCTTCAGTAGCTAAATTAGCTGATCCGTAAGGTAATACATTAAGCACACCAGTACCACCACCAGCAGCTGTTTGTAAGTCAGAATCAACAACTAAACATTTTGATTCGTTTCCAAAATCATCTAACACAACGATAGTTTGTTGTGGAGAAATAACGTTGCTTACGTCCGCCGCGATTGGGATTGTAATAGTATTTGCAGCACCACCTTGAGCACAGTTATCGTATGCTACATGTAATCTGTTTTGTTCAGACCAAATTACCTGATCAGATGTCATTGGTAATTCAGCACCAACCATACGCAAGAATCCAGATAACGTTCTGTTTCCATAACGCTCTACTTCTTGTTCGTATAGTTCAGGTAGATACTGCTGAGAGAAATCTCTACCAGCTCCAGTATCAAATTGTAAATAGTTGCTCGCAAGAGTTTGTTGTTGTTGCGAAGGAACTATTCCACCAAATGTTGGATTTAAAGCCATAATTTGTAATTTTTAATTAGTTAAATTTTTTCTTTTTAATTTTTAGTTTAGACGAGTCTAATCCACTAATTGATTTTACTTTAAGCCCATTAATAAAGACATTTCCATCGGCAACTTGCCTAGGTTTATTTGTTAAGTTCTTTGAAGAATCGACAATATTTTTAACACCATCTGCTCTTCCTTGTTCGTAAAAATGATTAGCGATTTTATCCGCGTTCATTGCAGCATACATAGCCTTGTGATATCCTGAGGGATCTGTAACCCGACCTTTTTCGTCTACATACTTTCTAATAAAATTATTTATATCAGATTGTTGTTTACCCGTCTGGGCTGGATTAGCAATTTTATACCTAAATTTCTTTTCACCTAAACTGAAATCAAAACCTTTGAATTCATCGTTGAAAATTTCATTAGTAGTATTTTTAAATTCCTCTTGATATTTTTTAGCCGTGTCTTGCTGCTCATTATATCTATTGAAAAAGTCCATAGCTTGCTGCTGATCTTGAGTAACACCAGGTTTCAACTTGATTTCCTGATAGTATTTATCTTTCATAGCGTCAAGCTCTTTACGGGCTTTTGCAACTTCTTCTTTGAAAGCCAATTTTTTCTTTTTAATATCTCTTGGCTCGTCAAGTTCCTCATCATACTTGAATTGATCCTCCATTATGAAGCTTATCTCTTCCTGGTTTAAATGAGGTTTAGTTTGTTTATAGTATTCACTAAGTAAAACCTGTTCATCTACTTTAGAGTAATCATGATTAAGTCTTACATAGTCTTCCATTGTACCACCTGTTTCATTCATAAAATCTACAAGTGATTGTATATTTTCAGGTAATGGTTTACCTTGTTTTACTTGTTCCTTAACAGCTTCTTCAGCTTTTTCATAAAGCTCCATTGTTTTTTCATCGAGCTCATCTTCTGTTATTTCCTGTAAAGGAGTTGTTAATTCTTTTTCGGTTGACCGTATTTCTTCAGCCACTCCTTCGCTGTCGGCATCTTCTTCTTTTTTATCTGTTAAATCTACTTTCACCACATCTGGCACAACTTCACCTTGTGCCTCGGGTTTTGTTAAATCAACCTTTACAGGTTCTTTTTTGGAACTATCAACTAGTTTCTTTGGTTTTGTTTTCTTTCCTTTTAAAGAAAATTCACCTTCTTGTTTGACCTCAGTGGCCACAGCTTCTTCTGCCATAATATAATATTATAAAATTAAAAAATTACCTTGGTGCAAAGGCTTCTAAACCAAAGCCACCTAAAGTGTCGTTTGTAGATTCAAAATCAATGGGTGTTCCATCATTTTGTCTCTGTTGTATCATCTGTGATTGTTGCGTACCTATGATACGAGCTCTTTTATCTTTTCTATCTTCTATATCTTTTTCTCTTAAAGTATCTTTGTTTACTCTCTCTGCTGCTAATTGCATATTGTAACTAAACTCTTCTGCCATTAACTCTTTCTTTATTTGAGCTTCTGCTCTCAGCTTTTCAAGCTCGAACTGCATTTTAGCTTGCTCTAAACTAACTTTTTGATTAGTTAAAACTTCTTGCTTCTGTGTTTCAGCTAAAGCTGTTTGCTCTGCTAGCTTTGCATTTGCTTGAGCTTGAGCCTGAATATTAGCTTGCTGCATAGATTGATCTTTATCTTGCTTTAACCTACGTCTTTGTTTTAGCATTTGATTAGCTAATTTTAAATTACGTATTTGCCTAATATCTATAGCGTCTTCAAGATTAATACCTCCACTCTGCAATGCTACTTGTATGTTTTGCTCTAATTTAGCTTTCTCTTCTTCGTCTGGTTCTAAATCTAAAAATATTCCAAAATCATGTAGATTTAAATTAGCAACTTCTTTCAACGTGTTTACATTAAAAGTGCTAATACTATTTATCAAAGCATTTGCTGTCAATGGAAAGTTTAAAACATCTATTAGTTTCTTAGATATATTTTCACACAATCTTAATGTTAAGTATAAACTAGCATTATTTATATGTTTTGTAGCTATGTTAGATTGTTGAGCTGCTATCTTTTGTAAACCAACTAACGTATCTTTATCAGGTAAACTACCATCTCTAGCTTCGTTAAGTCCAGTTACATCTCTTATCATTTGAACATAATAATTGTAAGTGCTTATTAGCGCTCCAATCTTAGCTTGACCAGCAGAAGTAGAAAGTTCTTGAACTGGAACTTTACCTGCATTCATTGTTCCTTCTTGAGTTAAAGATCTACCTACTACAGAACCAGTTTGAAAATACATGTTTAACGCTTCAGCTGGATTATAGTTTGTACCATTTCCAAGATCAACCTCAGCTAGCCCGTCCATATCTAAGAACACACCGTCAGGAACCATTCTTGCTATAACTTGTTGTAGCTTTAGATGCGTTAATTGAACCATATCAGCAAAACCAATACACTTGCTAACCAAGCTTTCTATTCTACCTTTGTACATTCTAGGTGCACATATAGCGTAATTCATTTCAACCTTAGTGGTATCAGCCATTGGTCTAGTCATGTTTTCAGCCATTTCCCAACTCAACATCATGTCTGTACCTAAAACTTTAACACCTTGAAATAAAACTTCTATTGACCTAGATATTCTATTAAAGTTATCACTTTCTGGTGGATTAAATGTATCTGGTTTTTCTAATATTTTTTCTAAACCTTGATCTGTTTGTTTTAACTTAAACACTTGATCCATATAAGTCTTGTATTCAAAGTATAAAACTTGAACAGTATTTTCATCATATGCACCCCAACCATATATGTAATTATTATTACTATATGATTTTTGTATTTCTTCTAAAGCTTCATTTGATACGTGCGGAAATTGTTTTTTAATTTCAGCAACAGTTATTGCTTTAACTTCACCAACGTAGTATATGTCTTCAAAGTTAGGATCTTCTGTATATGAATAAACCATATAAGCTGGATCAACATAATCTAATGTTATTCCATTGCTTATATTGAAGTTAGTTTTAGTAGCCGCAATACCACAGGTTACCAAATCATAGTTTAATCTACGTTGTAATAAATTAAATTTATTTTTATCTAACACTTGGTTTATAGCTTCTTCTTCAGCTATTTCTATAGCTTGCTTATAAGACAACTGCAGGTGCAACTCCATTTCTTCTATTGTTTTAGGTAGATCACCAGGAGCTATACTAGTATTAGAAATGTCTTCTCCAGTTGTTTGTTTTACTTGATTTATAATGTCTTGAGCAAAAATATCTTGAGCTAAGCCATTAGCGTAATCAGTTCTTTTCTTTAAAGATTGAGGGTCTTGAGAGTAAGCTTTAATATCATAATCCTTGTTTGATATACCATTTACTAGTATGTCTACAAATTTAGACAATATAGGCACAGGTTTCCAGTCTAAATTTAAATAAGATAAATCGCCGTTAATAGACAATTCATCTTTGTATTTCTGAACAGACTGTTCTCCTCTAGCATATAACCTACGTGTATGGTAGTTATTAAATGTAGTTAAATACCTATTACCATTTGTTCTACCTTGTGCAAACCATTCTGACTGTATAGCATCGGCAACTTGTTTACCATACTGCAAGCTCATTTTTTCTTCCAAAGGTACTACCTGGTTGGGGAAAGCGCTATTAGCATTATATTTTATATTCATTTATTTTATAATTTTTGAAACACTACCAGTGTTGTCATATTGTTTAATTCCTAAATCATATGACACTAATTGTCTTTTTGGAACTGGCGTGTACCTATGCTTATTACAAGCCATAAGTGCTAAACCAGAACTAATAGAAGCATCATGCTTTGTCCTGTTATTTATATTAAATCTACTCCAATCGTTTAATGTTCTTTGAAAATACATATCTCCGTATTTATCATTATTAAAACCTACAAAGTTTTCTATATAAGTTTCTATGGCTGCTGCATGAGCCTGTTTGATATCTTCACTTGAGTTAGGTATGCCACCTATTTCTCTTTCTGTTACAGATAATTTATTATAAATTTTATCTGGTCTATTCATCGAGTAGCCTCTATAACCTCTTCTTTTAAAATGGTATAACAACCTTGGTTTATTGTTTTCAGCTAATATTGGCATCCCATAAAAAACACAAGCCATAAGCACGTCTTCAAAAAATATCTCAGCTGTTTGAGGTCTCGATATATATTCTAAAAAGAAGTGATTTGGAGGGACGTCAAGCATACTAAATTTAGTTAACCCGTGCAGAGAACCATTAGAACCTCTATTATCCACAGTTCCTGATATGTCATAGCTATCACAACCAAAAGCACCAAGATCCTCATTGCCAGGATATTTTATTCCATTCTTTAATATTACACGATTTTGTAAATTCTCAGGTGGAACCCAGCTAACTAAAAATCTCCCGCTATTATTTGGAACAAATATTACTTGTGTATCTTTTGTTCCATTAGCCCATTGAAAACTACCTTTAGTAACTAAATTACTGTGTTTTAAATCTCCATTAAAATCTATTTGCTCGTATATCTTAGTTAGATTAAAAAGAGATTGTTTAGCTTCGTCTCTAAACGCGTGCTCTTCTGTTCTAGGAAATTGTCTATAAAATTCATTTAAAGACTCTTGATCCCCTTTTAATCCATCAACCTCGTTTTGCCAATAATTTATAACACCTGTATCTATAGAATCTCCTCTTGGACCTATAGTTTCTTCTTTAGGCGTTTCGAATACAGGTATGCCATAAGAATCAATGTAGCCTTCGTAGTTCCATTCCATAGGTATGAACAAACTATATAATCCTGAGCGAGTCTGTCCATTGGCGTTTCTTTTCGTGACGTCTGAATCATAATATATTTTTTTAAAATTCTCACCGCCTTTATCTAATGAGTTACAGGTTGAACCCATCATGCATTTACCTATAACCCTACTACCTAATCTTAATGTTGTTTTAGTTACACGCCAATTGTTTAATATATTATTAGGTCTTTCCCATTTGCCACTTTCATCGTGGACTAGTAATCTTAGTTTCTCCCCGTCGTACGAATTGTCCCCTGTGTTCTTCCAGTCGATCGTGGTGTCGAGACCGTCGAGCTCTCTGAGCGATTCATTTGTCTCAAGCTTCTTACGGGTGTACTTTGTCGCGGGTACTCTGTACGCAAGCTCTGTTTTTGGCCTGTCCATACCGTCCTGAATTGGTTTGAAAAAGAAGGGGTAGTTGACCGATATTGGAACGACCTTGTCTGTAAACATCTTTTTCGCATCAGGACCGGACTTTGATAATATACCATACCTACTGTCGGACGATATAGTTGCCAAGTTAACCACCTCTCCTGAGGCCATAAAGGAAAATCCAGAACGTCTGTTTTTAAGGTAACACATCCCATAGCAGCGCTCGTCTGCTTTGCAAGCTTCCCAGAATATGAAGAATAATCTGTTTGCTTCCCTAAAGTCTGGTTGCCCAACATCAATTTTGGACCACTGCAAGTACATATAATGAGTACCAGTAAGGTAAGTAGCCACATCCTTATTATAGAACCAAAAGCCTTCTTCCCTGCGGACGAACTCATTATCGATGTAATCATACCATTTTTCTTTAAAATCTATTGGGTATTCCTCCCAATCAAATACAGACTTTATTTTTTTTAATACTTTAGGATATTCTGTGTATTCCCATTTGTTAGTTTCAAACTTATGTACATTGTTAGCTTTAGGTAAAGCTATTTTTAAGTTTTGTATCTCGTATATCTCACCTATCGTACCGTCTTTACTTATTATAACGATATCGTGTTCTTTGTTATAACCGTACTCCCATTTCTTATAACGGTTCATACGGTTAACAATCTTAGGTTTGACGTGATCTTTTAAGACCTTATATAACGTTTGCTCGTACATTATCTCTTAGATCTTCCTTCAGCAAACCCTTTAAAAGTTCTTTCTTTAACTTCTTTAGGTTTTTCATTTAATATATTCTCTTCTTCTTCAATACGACTAAGTATTTCAAAAGCATCAAATATAGCTAACTTTTTAGTTGCCGCTGCGTTCTTAAGCCTGTCAGCTGATATGTCATCATCTGAATCTACAATAGCTTCTTTAGCTACTTTGATTAACTCTTCAACTGCTCTTTGCCCAGCTTGGATTATATTCTTCTTCGTTTCTTTCGTGTCCATGTTCTAATAAAATATCATTTGATTTCATACAATACAAGCGCATATCATCTATGTTGAACTCCCATTCAGATCCCGCTTTAAACGTTACTATATGTCCTGGAGTTATTCCTAGCTCCTCTAACGAGTTATTACCTATTTTTAATATACCAATATTGTTTTGCTCTTTATTGTTTAATAGAGAGTTTGAATTTTTAATAGGTAAAATAAAACATCTGTTATTTAAAGACTTCCAGCTTTTGTTTCTTTTGTATAAATAAACCTGATCAACAGAAGCAAAATATAAATCGTCCATAAAATAAGAACGCCCATTGCTTTGTTTGCCTTGCATATTATAATATCTTCTAAATATATTCTGGTGCACAACAACGATATCACCTTTTTTTACAGGTGTTGCTATAGCCAGAGGTGTTTCTATTACTTCAGCAAATCTATTTACAAATTTCCAATTTTCAACTTTAGTGTTAACAACTAAATCTACTTCACCGATTTTTTTAGTATTAGAATATCTTTCACCTAATGGCTTTACAATAAAGTCATATACGCTTTTCATTAATACTGTAGATCATACTCAATAGATATAGCCATATTAGAATTAAATTTTTTCCAAGGCAATACCTCATTGTTTTTTTTAATAAAAATGTTATAAGAAGAATCTGAGTCTTCAAATAAAATATGTGATATAGTGTGACCACCATACACCTCTTGACTAATAGAATAATGCATGGCGTCATTTTTATAATCAGAACCTATGCTGATTTTTCTTATGACGTTTTGCATTGCTATTTTTCTTTTTCTATTTCTTTGTATGATCCGTCTGATAAATCTATATCTATCTGACCGTATTTATCTTCAAGTTCTTTTTTAGTTATTTCAATTTTCTCATTAACCGAAGCAACCTTGTGAAGAGCACTATGTTTTTGAGTCTCAAGAGATCCAATAGCTACTAATATGCTGTTGATTTCTTTTTGTTGTTTTAAAACTGTTTCTAACTCTTCTTCTGTAATTTTATTTAATTTAGACATTTATTTAATTTTATTTAATTTAACTATTTTTTTGTATAGACTTTGCTTTCTCCCAGCTACGACCTACAAAGTAAGCGCCATACACTGTAACTAAAAGAGTTTGAAATATAGGTATATATTCATCGGCAATTTTAAATGAACCTATATTACCATCAAAAAAAGCACAAGCAGTAAATATAACAGTTAGATATATTAAAACCATTGGTCTTATATTTTTAGATAGTTTACTGTCTGAAGACATATCAGCTTTCCATCTTTCTGTTACTTGTTCTTGAGCTTCTTTATCGGCTTTCTCAAGGATCTCAGTTATAAGACGTTGCGCCTCTAGCTTTTCTTCCTTGGTAGTGGTTAGTTTATCGATAACGTCACCAACCTCTTTGATGACGTTACCGGTTAACCATTGCCATATTTTTTTCATTTAAAACTAGTCTTTATCGAAAAGTTTTTCTAAACCAAAGAAAGTTCCCGTTGTAGCTCCTCTAGCTAAACTTCTTTGTCTATCTGCTTCACCACCTTTCGTAACTTTATCAAACGCGCGGCTAAGCATTGTTCCGTCATTATTACTGTCGTTAAATATAGTATCTCCATCTCCATCCGCATCAAATAGTTGATTATTGGAGTTTTGATTTCCTAGGTTCTTATATCCTGGTTCAATGAAGTTTCTAAATTTTTGCAAATTAGTTAGTTCTTTATCATCATTATGAGGTTTACCATGTTTAGCGGCTCCTACATACTTAGCCGCACCGTTCATATGCATGTCACCAGGCCCGCTGTAATATTTAGCAGCAGCATCTCCTTTTAACATTTTAGCAGCAGCATGATCACCCATTTTGCCAGGTGACATTCTTTCTTCACCAAATGATTGTTTATAACCCATCTTTGCTGAGCTATCTTGAATTTTCTTTAATTTTTCCGCAGGAACTTTGTAACTGTAACCGTCCATGCCTTTTCCTTTTTTAGCCATTTTTATTTATTTTTTATGTTGCTTTAATTTCGTTTCTATAAGCAGGACCTTCCCATGGACCCTTGCCTTCTATAAACAGTTTTTTTGGATATTTTTTTCCTTTAAAATAGATATGCTTATCGTCCCACGTAAAGCCCTCGTTATGAATTTGATTGACGTGAGTTTGTTCATGAGAGTGGGTTTCAGTTCGCACAGCAGGAGACAAGTTCTTATCCATTATAATCACACCATTTTTTAGGGTTCTACCTACAGCAGGATCACCTGACATATCTCTCTCGTAAACTGGTGCAACACTTGTAGGATAAAATGGTTTAATAGTTATTCCACTCATAACTTATTATAAGGAAATTTATTATTAAACCATTCTTGTCTATTGTTGCAACCACAAGGAATATTAAGACCTTTAGACACAGTGTCTACCACATGCTTAATGCCTGTTTTCTTGGTAAAACCAGCTATAGTATCTCCTAATCCTCTTGGTTTCATATCTTAATATTATGAATATTGTAAATCAGTAAAATATACTTTTTTACCATCAGCATCCTTAAGAGCAAACACTTTAGCTTTAACTCCTCCTGGATTAGCTGTCAGCGCATAATTAATAGCTTGCTCTAACTCATTACCCGTGTAGTTTGGATTAGCTGGTGTAGTATTAACATCTACTTGAGCTGTTACTGTTATTCTTTTGTGTGCCGAAGTAGAATTACTTAATACAAT
>Ga0114919_10001754_pt1 | contig 17379 bp, 16 predicted proteins | sample BlataG_FD_88682 | JGI IMG/M metagenome (GOLD analysis project Ga0114919, IMG submission 88682) | Deep subsurface microbial communities from Black Sea to uncover new lineages of life (NeLLi) - Black_00105 metaG | ecosystem: Environmental > Aquatic > Marine > Oceanic > Sediment | place: Atlantic... | reverse complement strand
TCCGGCCACAGCGGCGTGATGAATCCGAACTCGGCGTGCGTCTTTTCGGCCATGTCCATGGCCTCCCGCTGGGCCACGAGCGGCGTGACCTCGGCCATCGCGTGCATAAACCCATCGACAAGTTTCGTGCACTCCCACAGCACGCCCGTGTCGTATTGGAGGTATTCGGCCATCGGGATGCCGGCTACGACGTCGCGGAACTGGCGGATGATCTCCTGCTCGGAGCGCGCGTTGCCGACCACCAGCCATGTCAGCCGGTCGTCGATCGGCACATCGCTGCCGTGTGGTGTCGAGCCCAGGTTCGCCACCAGGTCGTCAATGCACTCGGTGCTGGGCGGGACGACCGTCTCAAGTGTATCCAGCAGGACAATCAGGCTGAGCAACTGGAGTTCCGTCACGTTGCACATCGCGATGGTGTTCAGGCCGCGCGCGTACCAGGCGGCCCCCGTCGCGGTGACCGAATCGGCCGCGCTCTGCATCAGAACCTTGTGATTCAGTTTCTCGCCCGTGTTCAGGATGAGAAACAAAAGGCCTGCCAGCAGAAAGAAGAACAACACCACGAGGAAGATGGCCTGGCCGCTCTCGGACCGGTGAAATCGTGCGAGGGCGGATTGGGCGCGCGGGGTCATTCGGAGCCTCCGGATTCCATCAGGCGATTGGCCTCCTGGAGCAGCCCCTGAATCTCCGCCGTGTCCTTGTACCCCTGAGCCGTCTTGAACCAGGCGCGGGCCTTGTCCGGTTCGTTCTCGCGCAGGTAATACAGGCCCTTCGCCTTATACCGTTGATAATTAATCTCGATGACGAGTTCCCGGACCTCCTGCGTATCGTGGGTTTCCTGGAGGGCCAGGGCGGTTTCAAGGGCGGCCATGAATGAGGACTGGCTCAGCAGTTCCTTGGCCAGATTATACAGCCGGTAGTATTCCCGCTTGGACTTGATGTCGTCGATCAGGCTGTTGACCTCCGGCGTATCCTTGAAACTTTTCGCCAATTCGAGTTCCCGCAGCGCCACCCCCCAGTCTTGGCGCTCCATGGCCTCGCGGCCGCGGGCCAGGGGGGCCCGGTATTGTGCTTCGAGCAACTGGGCCTCGACGCGGTCGCGCTTCGACTTCTGCGACTTGTCGTCGGGGTCCATGAGACTCAGGGCGGCCTCATAACTGCGGAGGGCCTCGTCCCATCGCCTCTCCCGCATCGCTCCGTCGCCCGCCTTGACGTGGCTGTCGAGTTGCTTCTGGAGGGTGTATCGCTTCATCGCGACCAGCGCCTCGCGGTGCTGCGGATCATACTGCAGGACTTCGGACCACCTCTTCATGGCCTCAGCCGGCAGGCTGGCCGCCTCCAGGCTCCGCGCCTGCCCGGCAAGGTCCTCCGCCTTGGCCTCATTCCTTTTCGCCTTGATGGTGTCGGAGGGCTGGACCTCCAGGGCCTTGGCGTAATGGGCCGCTGCCAGCCCCCACTTCTTCTCGGCCGCGGCGCGGTCCCCCAGGCCGACCCACTCCTCAAACGTCTTCCGTCTTTCCACCGCCTGAATCAGTTCCGTGACCTCGGGGGTGTCTTGGATCTTTTGCGCGTTCCGCAGGAGTTTCAGGGCATCGTCATAGCGCTTCTGGTCGATCGCGGTCCTGGCATCGACCAGTCTCGCCCGGTAGTCGCGGGTCATCTGTTTGTAACGAAGTTCAAAGACCCACTCGCCCAAGTTGATGCCGGAGTAAATGTCGGCCCGTTCACCGAAACTGGCCTGCAGGTGGGTAATCAAGCCGACGGCATCGGCGTACTTGCCGGCCTGTTCGGCCCGCTTCGCTTCGCCGATGCCTTCGGCAACCTTCATCGCTTCGGCAAGCCGGTCCCGAAAACTGTGGACCCATTTCACCGAGGCCCCCGCCCGCTCCGCATCGTCCACGGCGTCGTAGGCGTCGTCCCATTGCTTCTTTCCGAAGGCGATCTCCGCCTTGGCCATCTGGGACTGTCTGTGAGCGTGCTCGACATCGACCCCCAGGTCGCGGAACTTGTTCTTGAACGCCTCGTATCGGGCCCTGGCTTCGGCCCACTGGCCCTGCCCGAACAGGGTATCGACGGCCGTCAGGGCCTGACGGGCCTCTTTTTCGATCCCCGCCCGCGTAATTTCGTTATAGATCAGCAGGCCTGCCGCGATGAGAATCAGCGGCCCAGCCGTCACCGAGGCCCAGAAGGCGGCCCGCTTCCAGGTCCATTTCGGCACGGGCAGCGGAGCGGTTTTTCCCGTCTCGGCAGGCGGTCCGCCCGCCTCCGGAGCCGCCACCAACGCGCCCCCGCGAACCGCCGGAACCCGCGGTGCCAGCGCCTCGGCCTCCATCTCCCTCTCCAGCGATTCGGAATCGGAAACCGAAAGGCTCCTGCCCTTGACGTGCATCACGAAGATCCGCCGCAGCCATCGAATGATCTGCTCGGCCGACGCGAAACGCCGCGACGCGTCCTTTTCCATCATCCGCTCGACGATCTTGGAAATCAGCGGCGGGATCCCCGGCTGAATGTCCTTCAGCGGCGGCGCCTTCAGGTCCGAATTCGCGTGCCAGTGCATCCACCGGACCTGCCGGGCGCGCTCGTCGCGCAGCACGTCGCGGAACACGTCGCCGAACTTCTCCGGCCCCGCGAACATCTCATACGCGATAAACCCCAGGCTGTACAGGTCCGCCCGGGCATCCACCGGCACCCCGGTGAACATCTCGGGGGCCATATACTTGGTCGTCCCCATCGGCAGACTGGTCCGGCCGCCCGAGTGACCGATCAGACCGAAGTCGGTAATCTTCAGCGCCCCATCCCGCGCCATCATGATGTTCATCGGTGTCAGGTCGCGGTGGACTATTGCCTGGGCGTGCATCGCCCGCAGACCCAGCGCCGTCGAGAGCAGCACACCGAGCCCCGTCTGGAGCGGCACCGGCCCGCGGTCCATCATCGCGCGCAGCGTCGTCCCGTCCACGTACTCCATGATCAGGAACAACTGGTCGTCCTGTTCAATCAGTTCGTGGACATTGACGATGTTGGCCTGGGAGCCGGAGAGACGGGCCAGCGTCTGGGCCTCGACCTTGAAGCGCTCGGTGAACCGTTCGTCCTGCAACAGGTGCGGTGCAATCTGCTTAATCGCCACGCAGCGGTCAAGCGTCGGATCATAAGCCTTGTAAATAATCGCCATCCCGCCGGCCGCCACCTGCTCGCGCACTTCGTACTTGCCGAGTTTTGCGCCCGGCTTCAGGTTGCCCGTGAACGGCTGCTCGCTCATGGTGGTCTCGACCTCCCGTTTCCCCTACGGCGGCGCGGGGCCCTAGTCCCGCGGCCGGATCTCGGGCCCGCCCTCGTTCGACAGGGTGGTGATGACCTTAATCTCCTGGCAGAAGGACTTGCCGCGGCGGCCGGGCACCTCGCACGCTTCGCCCATCAGGCGGGCGGCCAGCGGCACTTCCAACAGATACCGATAAACGAGCCGCACGTGCAGGTCCTCCCAATACCAGTAATCCATCCGCTCATCGTGGAAGGGGCAGTATGGGTGATACTCCCACCCCCACGCCGTCCAATCGCCCTGGCGCTGATGGCGGTACGGGCAATCGGAATCCCGGTCCCCGGTGCGCCAATGGCCCGGCTTGGCCAAGTCTATTTTCGCATAGGCGTTCGCGTAGTTGTACTGTTTCCTGATGCGACGGAACCACGGCTCCGCGTCGCCGCCGAGGCGCTCGAAGACGCTCTTGGTCTGGCTCTCCACGGCCGTCCCGCCGCCGGCGCCCGGCAGGTCCCCGTTCGCCGACGCATCTTCCAGCGACGCGCTGATTGGCACCAGCGCCAGCACGGCCGCACGCCGAATCAACTCCAGTTTCTCCGACGGCGGGTTCGTCGCCACCTCCGGGTTATAGACCAGGTTCCGCAGTTCGTCGCCGATCTCGAGCGGCACGGCGGTCGTCGCCACCCGCGCCGCACAGTAGGCGGCATAATGCACCACGACGTTCGCGTTAAAGAGGAGCGCTGCCTGAGTGATAATCAAAAAAATCATCAACGCGAACGGGAACAGGAGCGCCATCTCCACGGCCGCAGTGCCTCCCTCGTCCGCAGCAATGCCCGCCGCGCGCGCGCCCGTGCCCCGCCGACCCGGACGGGCGCGAAAGAGCGCACACACCACGAGCCCCAGCGCCACCATCCCAGCGGCAATGATGACCAGACACCGCACGGCGAGGGGACTCGTCGCGGCCGCCAACGCCCAACCGGCCTCAAGCGTCGCCGCCTTCGTGGCGAGGTACGCGATTCCCACCACCGACAGGGCGCTCGCGGCCCCCAGCACAATCAGCCGCCTTTTCCCGCTTCCTTTCACGCCACGCGTCCCAGGAGGATTTCTGCGAAAAGAATGCCTGACACCTTTTTAGAACAGGCTGCCCGCGAGGTCCACCAGCGAGCCGCCCAGTTCATGTTCCGCCACGTGCCAGAGCGTGCCAATACATGCCGCCAGGCCGAACGGAACCTCGAGCGAACTGGCCGGCACGGCCTCGTCCATCTTCACGCCCGGAAGCGGAAGGAGCCGGATCGCCACGCCCAGCCGCCGCAGAACCAACCGCGTCCGGCCCCGCCAAATCATCAGAATCAATCCTATCGCGGCCGCGACCAGGAAGGAGTATAGCGTCGCATGCAGAGCGCCGGGCCATCCGAGGAAGGCGCCGACGGCGCCCATCAACTTGACGTCCCCTCCGCCCATGCCGCCGATGATGTACGCCGCAAAGAGGACGCCGAATCCGGCGCCGAAGCCGAACAGGTGGTCACGGAACCCGTCCCACGCGGCACCCTCCGCCGCGCCGGCCGCGGCCCCGAGCCCCAAGCCGACGACAATGGCCGGATACGTCAGCCAGTTGTAAATCTTGCCGCGGCGGAGTTCCGTCACGGCCGCGGCCACCAAAACCGCCACCAGGACAATCTCGCTCGCGCGTTCCCAGGTCAACGGGTTTCCTCGCCGGCTCGGAGGTCCGCGGACCCCCACCCGCGCCGTCAACCGACCGGCCGGTGGCCTCCCGCATCAGGATGCCGCCGCCACCGCTACAGGTCGCCGAAGAACTCGTCCTCGGTCTCTTCCGCCTCGCCGCGGGCGCGCTCCCAGATGCCCACGACCCACTCCCGGATCTCGTTACGGAAGATGATTAAGAGACCCAGAAGCGGAAGGACGATGGCGGCGATGATCAGCAGAAGTTCCAGCCCCTGAGCGCCTCGCTCGTCGGCGTGTAGCCGCTTCAGGTGGCGCCCGAGCCTTTTCAGCCGCATCGCCCGTTTCACAACTAGTCCGATCATACCTGACTCCTTCCTTTCGCCTTCGCGCCCGCCCCGTTACAGGAACGGCCACGAGACATAAAACGCAATCATCCCGAAGTAATCCGAGAGGACCTCGAACAGTTTGTCGAAGAGGATGAAAAGCGGCACGCAGATTACCCCCAGGACCAAGACGTAATCCAGCATCGCGCCGCGCTGGTCGCGGTGCAGCCGCACCCACGCGCCGGCCAAACGGCCTCTCCGATTGCGCCCGAAAAACCTCATTTCCTCACTCCTCTTCCTTATCGGCTGTCAGCGGGACCAGACTTGGCAACTTCCCGGCCGCCGCCTGCACGGTCACCTCGTTACGGAAAACGATTTTCTTACCCGTCCATTGCAACTCGGCCTTCGCCAGATTCGACTCCCCCTTCGGCAGGTGAAGCGCAAACAGGTCTTCCACGCGGTATCGGCCGGCGTCGTCGAGCGCGAGAACCTGGCTGATCTGGACCACCCGCCGGCTCCCGTCCGCAAAACGCATCATCTGCACAATCACGTGGATCGCCGACGCTATCTGCGCCCGCATCGCCGCCAGTGGAATCTCCACGTTGCTCATCAGCGCCATCGTCTCGAGCCGATTGAGCGCGTCGGCCGGCGAATCGGCGTGCAGTGTCGTCATCGAACCCGCGTGGCCACTCGTCATCGCCTGGATCATGTCCAGCGCTTCGCCGCCGCGCACCTCCCCGACGATCACCCGGTCCGGCCGCATCCTGAGGCTGTGCTTGAACAACTCGCGGATCGCCACCTCCCCGCGCCCGTACCGGTCCGGCGCCCGCGACTCCAGGCCGATGACGTGCGGCTGCTGGAGTTGCAGTTCGCTCGACTCCTCGATGACCACAACCCGCCGGTCCGCGTGAATGTAACTCGACAGAACGTTCAGGAGGCTCGTCTTGCCGCTGCTTGTGCCTCCCGAGACCAGCAGGTTCTTCTCCGTCGCGATACACAAGTGCAGAAAGTCGCGCGCCAGTTCCGTCAGCGTCCCCACCGAGACCAGATAATCCATGTTGAACGCCTCGCGGGAGAACTTGCGGATCGTCACCACCGTGCCCCGGCGTGAGCAGGGCGGCGTCGCCACGTGGACGCGCGACCCGTCCGGCAGCCGGGCGTCCATCATCGGCCGCTCCGCCGTCACCCGTTTTCCCACGTACTGAAGCACGTTCCGCACGGCCGCCTCAAGGGCCTGCTGGCTCGAAAACCGGGCGTCTGTCAACTCGATCGCCCCTCGCCGCTCGACGTAAATCTCCTCGGGGCCGTTAATCATGATCTCCGTCACGTCCGGGTCGCGTAGAAATTCGCCGACCGGCTCCAGAAAGTGCAGAATCGTCTGCTCGAAGATCTCCTCGAGCCGCACTTCCTCTCTGCCGGCCGCCGCCTCCGTCTGAGGCGTCGCCATGGCCCATACTCCTTTCACTCGGTTCCCCATTGATTATACGGTTTCGAGACGGCGAATACCAGAAATCCGGCTGTACGGATGGCGCTCGACAAAAATGGAGAAGGGCCTTCCGCGATGCCGCCAGGGGCCTATTCCACGCTCTTGAGGCCGAGGCGGCGGGCCTCCTCGGCCACTTCCTCCGCCTTCAGACCCGCCTGCCGCGCGACAGCCGTCGCCGCCACCTTCCCGGTCTCTTGATCCTTGGCCCGGACGTGGATTCGGCCCCGCCGGTCGTAGGAGTAGGTCACGTTCACCAGCGCCCCGGCCGGACGGCCCGCCGGCAGGCCCCCGATTGATACCTGCCCGACCACAAGGTTGGCCTCCGGCTCCGGCGCGTCCCCCTGCACAACCTGGAGAATGATTCTTTGCTGGTCGTCGTAGGACGTCTGATAGGTCTTCGTGACGCTCGCCGGAAGGCGCGTGTTCTTCGGAATCAGGACGTCGTTCCGATACTCCAGGGTATGAACGTCCTTGATAATCAGCCCCATCGCGTGGGCCGCCACGTCCACCGTCCGAATCTTGCCCAACCGCTCGGCCGCCTCCGCCGAAAGTTCGCGCGGCCGCTCCGTGTCCTCGAGCACGCAAATGGCCGCATAAATCGCCGCGCCCGCCGCCACCGCCTCGTCCACAGGAACCTCCGGCCGCACCTCCTGGCCGCTCATCCGCTCAAGCAACTTCTGAACCATCGGCATCCGCGTGGACCCGCCCGTGGGGATGATGCGCTCAATCCCCTCCCACGTCACCCCCGCCTCCTCCAGCACCATCTCCGTCGTCAACTGGGTCACCGCCAGCAGGTCTTCCGTGAGCGACTCGAACTCCTCGCGCATCACCTCGTAGTTGCCCCAGTGCCCCTTGTAACTGACCGGCACCGTGGCGTCGGCCCGGCGGCTGAGCGTCTTCTTCGCCTCCTCCGCGCTGACATACAGGTAAGCGAGTGCCCGCGGGTCCTCGCGCGGATCGTCCCCGAACCCCTCCCGGAACCGGTCCGCCAGCCAACGGACCAGCCGCTCGTCCCAATCGTTCCCGCCCAACTCCACGTCGCCGTCGGTGGCCAGCGTGATGAACTCGTTTCCCTTCTTCTCAATCACCGTCACGTCGAACGTGCCGCCCCCCAGATCGTACACCAGAAACACCCCGTCCTCCGCCGCATGGGCCAGCCCGTAGGCGAGCGCCCCGGCGGTCGGCTCGTTGACGATGTCCACCACCTCCAGGCCCGCAATCGCCCCTGCGTCCTCGGTGGCCTTGCGGCGGAGGTCGTCGAAATACGCCGGCACCGTGATCACCGCCTCTCGCACCGGCCCGATGTGAAGTTCCGCGTCCTGCTTCAACTTCCGCAGGATCAGCGCCGAGACGCTCTCCGGCGTGTATGTCTCACCGTCCACCTTGAAGCGCCACTTCAGGTTCCCCATGTGGCGCTTGATGTGCAGGACCGCGCGCGAGGGGTTCGCCAGCGCCTCCCGCCGCGCGTCGCGGCCGACCAGGATCGCGCCCTTCGTCCACGCCACGACCGACGGCGTCAGCAGTTCCCCCTCGGCATTCGGCACGATGATCGGCTTGCCCGGCTCGTTCACGTAAGCCAGACTGGAAAAGGTCGTGCCGAGGTCGATGCCGACCGCGTGTCCTTGCGGCTTGCCGGACGTTTCCGCCATGCAGGAGGCCTTATCTTGGTTCCGTCCGGCCCATTCTAAGCCCCCCCCGCCGCCCTGTCAAGCACACCGCGTCCAAGGCCCCAACAACCGGCCAAGGGAAGAGGCTCATCATCGCGTCGAGCCCATCATTGCAGCACGGCCCAGCCGATTCCAAAGCGGCTGCGCCGCAGAAGCAGCGGCATCCGCCATTGTCGCGGAGGTTCCGTGGCGAGGCCGACCCGCCCTGCCACCCGAAACCCGCTCGATGCCGAAATCCGTGGTCACGCCAAGAGAAACCGGACGGCACAATGGCCTTGACCGCCCCCTGCCCGCCTATAGAATACCTGCTTGCGCATGGCCTACGGGGGCGAGCCTGGACGCTCCGGAACATGGATTGGAAAAGCGCGGCCAGGCCGACCGCAAAGGGGAACCATGACGTACGAACTGTCGGTTCAGGCGGACTTCAGCGCCGCCCATAACCTGCGCCAGTACCAGGGCAAGTGTGAGCGGCTGCACGGCCACAACTGGCGCGTGGACCTTCGCCTGGCGGGCGAGCGGCTGGGCGACGAGGGGATGCTGCTGGATTTCGCCGAAGCGAAGCAGATCCTCTCGGACGTCCTAGACCGGTTCGACCATCGGTACCTGAACGAGGTGCCGCCGTTCGACCGGCTGAATCCGTCGAGCGAGAACATCGCCCGCGTGATTTTGGAGGCGGTGGCCGAGCGCCTGCCCGAAGGCGTTCGCGTCACCGGCGTGACGGCGTGGGAGTCGGAGCGCTGCGCGGCCACGTACCGGCCCGATGCACGCGGGAAGGAGACCTGAGGCGTGGGCGAGGCATCGCCGAAAGCAAGGGTGACGCTGCAACTGGCGCTCGATTTTGTGGACCTGGAGCGCGCGCTCCGGGTGGCGCGCCTGGCCGTGCCGAAGGGCGTGGACTGGGTCGAGGCCGGCACGCCGCTCATCAAAAGCGAAGGGCTGGACGCCGTTCGGGCGCTGCGCGAGGCGTTTCCGGGCAAGAAAATCGTGGCCGACATGAAGACGGCGGACGCCGGGCGGATCGAGATGGAAGCGGCGGCGAAAGCCGGGGCCGATTACGCCATCGTCCTCGGGACCGCCAGCGAATCGACCATCCGCGAGGCGATCGAGGTGGGCAATAGTTACGGCCTCCGAATCGGTGTGGACCTGCTGGGCGTCGGTGAGCCGGAGGAACTGGCGGCGCGCCTCGGGGAATGGGGCGTCGCGTTCCTTGGGGTCCACTGCCCGATTGACATCCAGATGACGGGCGGCGGCGAGGCATCGGAGTTCGCGCTGCTGGAGCGTCTGGCGAAGGTGACGGCCGCGCCGCTGGCGGTGGCGGGTGGCCTGAACTCGGAAACCGCCCCCCAAGCCGCCGCCGCAGGTGCCTCCATCGTCGTCATCGGCGGGGCCATCACGAAGGCCGAAGACCCCGCCAAAGCCACGGAGGACATCCGCAGGGCGCTCGACTCCGGCAAGGCCATCAAAACGGAACTTTTCCGGCGTGCGGGCCCCGAAGACGTGCGCGAGGTCCTGACGCGGGTTTCGACGGCGAACCTCAGCCACGGCAGCCACCACCGGCCGTGTCTGGCGGGCCTGGCGCAGATTACGCCGGGTGCGAAACTGGTCGGGCCGGTCCTGACGGTGCGGACTGCACCGGGCGACTTTGCCAAGCCGGTCGAGGCTATCGACCGCGCCGAGCCGGGCCAGGTGATCGCGGTTGACGCGGGCGGCGTGCCGCCGGCGGTCTGGGGCGAACTAGCCAGCGAAAGCGCGGTCCAGAGGGGTCTGGCGGGCGTCGTGGTTGACGGCGGGATACGGGACACGGACGAGATTCGGGCGCTGGGGTTCCCCGCCCACGCGAAGGTCGTCTGCAGCCACGCGGGCCATCCGAAAGGTTTCGGCGAGATCGGCGCGCCGGTCAGGCTGTGCGGCGTGGAGGTGCGGCCGGGTGACTGGCTGGTCGGCGACGCCGACGGCGTGATGCTGCTGCCGAAGGAAAAAGTCGTCGAGATGGCTAACCGCGCGCAGGACATTCTGGAACTCGAGAATCGCCAGCGGGCCGAGATCCGAGAGGGGCGGACGCTGGGCCAGGTCGCCTACCTCGAACGGTGGGAAAAGCGGCGCGGATAGGGAGCCCAAAGGGGTCAGCTCACCTTGGGCGGGTCACGACCCATTCGACCTTGCTCAGGGCAGACTCCAGGTGCCTGAGTCCTCCTTGAGCATGTCATAGGAGGCAACATGCTGGTTGTCGCTGAACGCCTGAACGCCACACGCAAACCGGTCGCCGAAGCGCTTCGGAAGCGCGACAAGGTATTCATCCGGGACGAGGTCCGCCGCCAGGCGGAGGCCGGCGCCAATTTTCTCGACGTCAACACGGCCCTGTCGCCGAAGGAAGAACGGGACCTGATGATCTGGGCCGTCGAGACCATCCGCGAGGCGACCGATACGCCGCCGGCGATCGACACGGCGAACCCGGAGGCGGCGCGGGCGGGGCTGGAACGGGTGCCGAAGGGGTCGGCGCTTCTGAACTCCATCAGCGGTGAAACGGAGCGGCTCGAAAAGATGCTGCCGCTCGTCTCAGAGTTCGATACGAAAGTCGTGGCGCTGGCCATGGACGACGCCGGGATGCCGAACTCCAACGAGGACCGGTGGCGGGCGCTGGAAAGAATCTTCCAGGCGACCGATGCCGCCGGCGTTCCGCGGGAGCACATCTTTGTGGACCCGTTGGTGCGGCCGCTTGCGACGAACCCGGAACAGGTCGTCCAGGTTCTCGACATGATTCGCGAGATTCAGGCGAAGGGCGGCGGGGCCGGGACAATCGTCGGCCTGTCGAACATCTCGTTCGGCCTTCCGGCGCGGCACCTTTTGAACCGGACGTTCCTGGCAATGGCGGCTGGGGCGGGCCTGACAGCGGCGATTCTGGACCCGCTGGAGCCGGGGATGGCCGCCGCCGTCCTCGCCGCCAACGCCCTGCGCGGCGACGACCCGTACTGCATGAACTACATCGGCGCGCATCGGGAGGGACGGCTATAGCGGGCGTGCGGCGCCAAGCAATCTTCTCGGCTATCGGGGCCCGCAGTGTCCGGCAGGCACGGTTGACGCAACACCCCCAGGGAACTATCATAAACGGGAGGTAAATTGCCGATAAGGTAGTTGAGCAGGCCCACCCCCCGGTCGCGGCGGTTCCAAAGCGGAGGCACGGATGCTGTGCCAGCGATGTAAAAAGCAGCCCGCCACCGTTCACCTAACGGAAATCGTGGCCAACGAGAAGCACGAGCGGCACCTGTGCGAGGACTGCGCCCGCGAAGAGGGAATCGCCATCAAGGCGCAGATTAACGTGCAGGACATTCTGTCGGGCCTGCTTCAGGCCCACGAGGCGGCGGGTGCGGAAGCGAATCTGGCGTGCCCGGACTGCGGCCTGACGTACGCGGAGTTCCGGAACCAGGGTCGCCTCGGCTGCCCGCAGGATTATGAGGTCTTCACCGAGCCGCTTGCCGAGATCCTCGAAAAAGTCCACGGCGCCACGGAGCATACCGGTAAGGTGCCCGCCCGGGCGGGCGGCGACCTGGGAGAACAGCGGGAACTGATGCGGCTGCGGCGGAAACTCCAGGAGGCCGTCGAAGGCGAGCAATACGAAGAGGCCGCCCGCGTCCGCGACCTCATTAAAGAGAAGGAAGGCGGCGGTGGACTTTAACAATCTGATTAAGTCGCCCAGCCAGTGGCTCCAGCCGACGGGGCCGGAAAACGACGTCGTCCTTTCGACGAGGGTGCGGCTGGCGCGAAATGTCGTCGGCCGACCGTTCTCCTCACGCCTGAGCCCCCAGGACCGGGAAGAACTCGAAGCATACCTCAAGGACGCCATCTTCGAGACCGTCTCGCCCGAACGGGGCTCTCCGCCGAAGGCCCGCCTGCCAGCAGGCAAGGCTACGGCCCGCAGGCGGGGCCTGACCTGGTTCGAACTGGACGGGATGAGCGAGATCGACCGACGGTGCCTGTTCGAGCGGCACCTGATCAGCCACGAACTCGCCACCAGTCAGGGCCCGCGCGGCGTCGCGGTGGACCCGACGCAACACATCGCCATCATGGTGAACGAGGAGGACCACCTGCGGCTCCAGGTCATCCTCTCGGGGTTTCAATCGCAGGCCACCTGGCGCGAGGCGGACGCGATTGACGACCGGATCGAGAAGCGCCTCACCTATACCTTTTCGCCGAAACTGGGATACCTGACGGCATGCCCAACGAACGTCGGCACCGGGATGCGCGCCAGCGCCATGCTGCATCTGCCCGGCCTGGTGCTGACGCGGCAGATTGAAAAGGTCTTCCGCGCGGTGGCGCGGATGCGCCTGGCGGTGCGGGGCCTGTACGGTGAAGGTACGCAGGCCACGGGGGACTTCTATCAGATTTCCAACCAGGCCTCCCTTGGAAAGACCGAAGAAGAGATCCTGAAAGCGCTGGACGCCGTCGTCGGGCAAATCATCGTATACGAAAAGCAAGCACGCGAGGTGCTCGCCGGCGAGAGTCCCACCGCCCTGGACGATAAGATTTACCGTTCGTGGGGGCTCCTGACGAACGCCCGCATGATCTCCAGCGAAGAGACGCTGATGCTCCTGTCGGTAGCGCGGCTGGGCGTCCATCTGGGACGCCTCGAGGGCGTGGACATCGCAACCATCAACGAGTTGTTCATCCTGACGCGCCCCGGCCACATTCAGCACATCCGCGGGGCGGAACTGGCCGAATCCGAGCGCGACGTCGCCCGGGCCGACTACATCCGAAAGCGACTCGGATCGGACTAGACATGCCCCGTCTGCCCCTCGGCGCCGTCATCGCCTTCGACTTCAAAGCGTGGGACCTGCGCGAAGAGATTGCGATTCTCCACCAAGCCCGTGCCTGCCGGGTCCAGGTCTATCGCAACTACACCGAGGACCACCTTGCCGACCATGTCCAGCGAACCCTGAACGCCGAGGGATTCACCGTGGACAGCCTGCACGGATACTTCGCCCTGGAGGGCTTTGAAGGTCCGCCGTGCGACCTCTCGGCGGAGGATGAGGCGGAGCGTGTCGCCGCGCTCGAGATCATGCGCGGCGAGGCACAGTATGCCCGGGCCCTGGGGTGCACGGACATCATCATTCACCCCGCCGGACCGGGCCGAACGGAGAACGACCCGTTCCGGCCGGATGCCCTTGCTCGGAGCGCCGAGGCGCTGGCGCGCATCGGCGAGGCGGCGGGCGCGCGATTCCTCCTGGAGAACATGCCCCCGCTGCGATTCGGACGCGACGCTCGGACCCTTTGCCGCATCGTGGACCGGATCGCCGGCCCGAACCTCGGCCTGGCGTTCGACTCCGGGCACGCCGTCCTCGCCTCCGACCCGGTCGAGGTCATCCACACGATGGGGCCGCGCATCTGGGGCATCCACCTCCACGACAACCTCGGCGACGAGGACGCCCACCTGCTGCCGGGCATGGGCATCATCGACTTTGAAGCGGTGGCCCGGGCGCTGGCAGACGTGGGCTTCGGCGGAACGTTCCTTCTGGAGATTTACCGGCCGACCGACGAGGTCCGGCGCGACCTGACGCCCGAACGCCTGGCCTACATCGAGCGCCTCCGCCGAATCGCCTCGAGCCCGGAAACGGACAACGCCCGGAACCGGTTTCACGACCGGCAATAAAGAGCCGCCGGCACGCCGGTTCAACCAGATCGTAAAATTGAACTCCGTTCGTGCGGCCCTCCGTATCTACTTGACGCCCGCAAAGAAGATGTGGGCCAGCCATCCGGCAATCGGCGGAAAGAAAAACGTGCACGCCAACCGCACGAGCGTGAACTTCCAACCCAGAATGCCCACTTCCATCGGCAGTCGGCCAACCGCCCACAAAGACCACCCGGTCAGGAACGCGACCATGGTGCCGACGCCCGCGCCCGAGCGTAGAAGCGCTGCCGCGATGGGCAGGCTGACGTATGGCCCGCCCGGAGCCAGGCCTCCCGCCACGGTTCCGACGAAAAGCCCCCGAAGGCCGGACTCGGCGCCGACCCACCGGGAAATCATTTCGCGCGGCAAGAGGACCTGAACCATGCCCGCCACAACGAAGGCACACAACAGGAGCGGAAGCACTTCGAGCGTCATGACGCCGGCAGCCTTCAGCCCCTCGAAGTGTTGCGATTCGCCTTTTCGCCAGGCGACGACAAGCAGAACGATTGCCAGCCCGCCCATGATTGCGGTTGGGATGATCATCGCGCGAACCCTCCGCTTATCGTCCATCACCATTTCAGGACGGCCTTCCGTCAAAATTCCCCTTGGGTCGTATCAGCGCTTGGTCGCCGGGGCGACCGGCACACCGGCGCAGGCGGCATAGATAACCGCTTCCGCCCGGCCGTCCACGCCCACCAGGTCGTTCATCTCATCGTCCAGAAACGCCCCGACCATGCACGCCCCGAGCCCGAGCGCCGTGGCCGCCAGATGCAGATTCTCCGCCAGGTGGCCGGCGTCGAGGTACGCGTACCGCAGCGCCCGGTCACCGTATTTCTGTGCGCTTCGGCCCCACACGGCCGTCCAGACGAACGTGACCGGCGCCTGGACCGCCATGTCCTGGTCCAGACAAGCCCGCGCGGCGACCTCGGCCACGTCTTCGCGGGCCGCCACAAGCGCGAGCCGTTCCTCCGGCAGTTCCCAGTGATAGACGCCCGGCGCCACGCCCTCAACCCTGGCCGCGCAGACGTACGTTTCCACGGGGTAGAGCGCCCCGGCCGACGGCGCCGTCCGGAACGCCGGTCGGCCGCCCGCCGTGATACCCTGCGCCGCCCACAGCAGCAGGAAGAGTGTCTCCTGAGAGATCGGCTCGGCGGAGAACGTGCGCCGGCTGCGGCGGGAGCGAAGGACCTCCCAGAAATCGGCCTTCGGAAGCCTGCGCGGCCGCTCGAGCGCCACGGTTTCGGCCCCCGCCTCAGTATACGATTTGTAAGGAGGGACGCTTCGGCGCCATTCGGGATCCTTTCGGGGAGTAACGTCCCGCCGGTACGAGGTTCCCTCCTGGTACTCGTGCAACAGGGTCATGGCAGCGCCCCTCCGTTTGCCCCCGCGGGGAGTTCGAAACGCCGTTCGGGCGGCGAACGTAAGTTCGCCATTACCACACCCGCCTCCAGCGCTCGCCACACCGACCGACCGCCGCGGCCGGCGGCTCGAAACACCGCAAGCGCCAGCGGTAGGAAGAACCTGCGCATAAGGAACCACGTTGAGAATGTGCGGCGGCCCCCGGGCTGCGGCACAGGACACGGGCGAGTTGAGACTCTGCCTATGAAGCGGGTTTGGGCGCCGTGGCGCCGGACGCCTTTGCCGGAGCGGTTTCACCTTTGGCCGCCTCAACCGCTTTTTCAATCGCGGGCGGCAGCGGAGGGCGCTTCGGAATGCGCCCCGAGCGCACGAGCCGTTCGATCCACTCCATCAGGGCCATCTTCTGCATCTCTTGGTCGAAACCGGCCGAAAAGCCCACCCCCTCATTCGTGATTGCCTCCAGCGCTGCGTTCACCGAAACCATCAGGTTGGGGTCGGCCACCGGTGGCATAATCCAGGCGCAGAGAAGGGCATAGGTGGTCAGGATGCGCGTTTTCGCCTCGGGGCGTGCATCGCGTGCATACGCGTCCCGCAGCGAGCGCACCGCCAGGCCAAGCGCTCGGGCAACCGCCGGATCCGACGCCTTCAATCGCATCACCACCCTTGCGGCACCCGTCGCCAGAACATCGTGGGAAGCCTCGCGGTCGAATCGGCCCAGAATCTCGAACAAGTAGTTCAGGGTGAAGCCGCTCGCCTCCGCATCAAAAGCCTTGTCCACCCCCTGGATAATCTGCCGCTCCGCACCGGGAAGAACCTTCTCGATCACCCGGGGGGCGACCATCACCACGCCCTTCGCCGCCCAGTAACGCGACGCCGCATACGGGTCCTTCGTCAACACATCGAGCAGAAGGGGGAGGGCCTCAACGTTCTCCAGACCTGCGACGGTCATGACGAGGTTAAGGCGCGCTTCCTGGCTGACGGCCTTCTTGCCGGCCTCCGTCAGAGCCGCGACCGCCTCCTCGCCGAATGCCTCAAGGAACGCCTCCGACCGGCCGCTCCCGGGCCGGCCCGCCGAGACAATCTCCCGCCGCGACGCCACCATCTGCTTCAGTTCGGGGTCGGTGCTCGCAACCAGATTAGCAGCATGCGCCCGAACCCAGGCCCGTATCCGCTGGCGGTCCGGTTCCGTTATGGTCTCCTCGCCGTAGAGGTCGTCGATTCTGTCGCGCGGCTGAGCCCAGCCGCGCCCCGGCATCCCCAAAACCACCAGCGCGGCGAGCAGCAACATTCGTCTCATGAAACGCTCCTTTAGGACCAAGCCGGCCCGGCCCTCCTCCATCACCCATACGGGCTTACCCTAATCCGGAAAGGCGGGGTCTGTCAAGCGTTTTACCTTGCCGGCGCTGTCAAGATTTCCGTGTAAATTCCGCAAGGGGGTCGTGTGGGGCGATATCTGGTCCGTGTGAGTCGGCCGGCCGGTTCTTGACCACATGTCGACCATGTCAGCAGGCATTGCCGACTCCTTTGCCCCGGGTTTTGGCAGCGTCAACATCCCTTTTGAAAGCCGAAGTGGCCCGGGGATGAACCCAGATGAAGATGATGTCATCGTCACCGGATCGCACGTGCCGTTGCGCGTGCAGGCCCTCTATTGCCCTTTGCCTGGTAAAAGAAACGCGCTACGGTCTAAAAATTTGGCGTGAACGAAGAGCGACCGAAGCGGCGGAGGGCTGCATCGCTGGTCCTTGATCGACCCGGCGACCTCGACGCGCAGGGGGTCCACGTCATCCGGGATGAAGTCGGCGAGGTCGGCGTACTGGGTGTGCCTCCAGACGCCCTCGGCGGGGCTGAGTTCCGGCGCGTAGGGCGGAAGGCACTCGAAAGCGAAGCCGCTACGCGCAAAGGTGGCTGAGGCCGTCCGATCGCTGCGCCTGATCTGGCCCAAGGTCGCCGAC
>Ga0114919_10001753_pt1 | contig 17384 bp, 18 predicted proteins | sample BlataG_FD_88682 | JGI IMG/M metagenome (GOLD analysis project Ga0114919, IMG submission 88682) | Deep subsurface microbial communities from Black Sea to uncover new lineages of life (NeLLi) - Black_00105 metaG | ecosystem: Environmental > Aquatic > Marine > Oceanic > Sediment | place: Atlantic... | reverse complement strand
GGCAAGGGAACGAGTGACGGTGTGGTTTGCTCAGACTGTCTCAGCTGCTCCGACGGCCAGTTCAACTCTGGAGAGGTGTGCGATGGCAAGGGAACGAGTGACGGTGTGGTTTGCTCAGACTGTACCAAATATTGCAAGAAAGGGGAATACATCGGCACATCAGCATGTACTGGCACCACTGTGACCAACGAAGCAGTATGCTCTAAATGTACTACTTCCTGCTCCAAGGGCTACGTCCTTGTTGATGCTTGCGATGGAAAAAGTACTACAAATACCGCCCAATGTGTACCATTTGTTAAATATTGCACATCTAATACCTGCGGTGCTGTTTGCAAAATAACCAAAGGAACTAATTTGTTCTGCACTCCAAATCCAAATGGTAAGATAGTTTGTAGCAACAGACCCAAGGGGCAGGGGAAATTCTGCCCTTAGTGAGCCTTCCTTTTCTCATCCCTGGCATCAATGTACAGTTCTAGTTGATGAATATAAGACGTTTTTCTCAAAGCTTTGCTTTCTTGTCATATTTTGCTGTTATGGGTGCGCGCCCTAAGTATGAAAAGGGGAGGAGGAGTGTTCTCTCTCTGATGCAGCCCTATTCCATCCTTTACTATTACTATTTACTATTTTCCCAACACACTTTAAAGATAAATGTTTGGAAGAACTGATATAAGTTATTGTCAACATTCCTTCGTGCAGCAACACCTGGTTTGCAACAACAAATGATGGTGCTAGCTTGGAGTTGCAAGTAGTGGGCGAGGAGATTACGCAGGGGCTGGAGAGGCAATGGAATTGTCCTGCTGCAGTGCAGGAGTGGTTTACAAAGGAAGGAGGGATGAAGGCCACTGCGGGGATATTTTTGTAGATAAATAGATATTTAGGATGAAAAAAAGGGAATTTGACTTGAAGAGGGGTAGAGAGATGTGGCGGGTGGAGGCTGCGCTCTTCTCCTCGGGTCGTTGTCGGGAGAGTTTGGTTACAGATAAAATGAAAATGGTGACCGGTGTTGTAATGCATCGTTATTTTCCATTAGAAAATTAAAGATCTGACTTATTGGGTGTAGGAGTGTTCACCTGGATGCGATAGAGTTGTTAAAAGCGAGACATTTTCACAGATGACTGGGATATCTTCAAGACTTCCATCAACACTGCGCAGTGGATTTCACCAAAGAGTAGCATCTCATACAAATCGTGTAGTAGGAAACGATACTCGTAAAATTACAGCTATGGGGAGTTCTGGACGGTTTCTCGTGGGCGGTGAGTGTGAGCCAAGATGCCTGCCGCATCTATAGCTGTCAAGACCTTTGTCGTCCCGAATTGTACCAATCCATATACACATCATCTAACCACAAATCTACCATCCTGCAGGTAATTGGAAGTGCAATGGCGACACAGCATCAGTTGCCCAACTGGTGAAAGACCTCAATGCTGGTGAGTCTTTTGTGCTTAAAAATAGACATATGGCAGCAAACCCAAATTAAGTAGCTTATGTTTGTGCTACACATACGTAATCAACTCTCCAAACATCGTCTCTGACCCCAATACCCAACTCTGTGGTTTTTTTGCAGGCTCCGTTCCCTCTGACGTTGAGGTGGTCATCGCCCCACCCTTCCTCTACCTTGACCAAGTTAAAAAGTCTATCAAGGCAGATTACAAACTCAGTGCACAAAACTGCTGGATTGGAAAGGGTGGTGCTTTCACTGGTGAAATAGCTGCAGAAATGCTCGCTGATATGGACATCCCTTGGGTCATCCTGGGCCACTCAGAACGCCGAGCACTGTGCGGAGAAACTAACCAAATTGTTGGCACTAAAGTCGCGTACGCACTCTCTCAAGGCATCAAGGTTATTGCATGCATTGGTGAAACGCTTCCACAGCGCGAGTCTGGTCAAATGTTCTCCATTTTGGAAGGTCAACTCCAACAAATTGCAAACAACGTCGACGATTGGACCAAGGTGGTGATTGCCTACGAACCAGTATGGGCCATTGGAACTGGTGTTGTTGCTACACCAGAGCAAGCTGAGGAAGTACATGCCTGGGTCAGGCAATGGGTTGGTAAGACTGTGAGTCCAGCTGTTGCAGATAAAATAAGAATCTTATATGGCGGGTCGGTGAATGATGGCAATTGTGCAGAACTGGCGGAGCTGGAAGACGTTGATGGCTTCCTGGTTGGAGGTGCCAGTTTGAAGGGAGAGTCTTTTGTCAAGATTTGCAATGCACAGAAAGCTGCAGCGAAGGCATAAACACCATAATAATAATCATGGAGAAGGTATAATACGAGTGTGTTGAAAATTTCTTGAAAATGAGAGAGAGGAAAAGAAAGACTATATGTGTTTGTGTATGTAGGGCATCTTTATCTTGGTTTTTACGCTGAAAACAGAATTGTAAGTAAAAAGTAATTGGTCAGTATTAGTTAATAATCTTGATGTGCAGTTGATCTTTTGCCAAAGTTTGCACCACTCTCTCTCTCCTCCAAAACCAGCAACAATGGCTACCTACTCTACGCAAACACCAGCTTTACTAGGATAACCACTACATTAATGCCTATTAATGGCATTCTAAGGTACGTTGATGCATGCAACATGCCTATAATTTGATGTTTTAATGCTCCTGGACCTTCTCCAGCTGTCATTTGTGCAAGTTGTGAAATACCCAAACCATCTGTAGGTTTATGTGTGTGCGTGTGTGTGTGTGTGTGTGTGTGTGTGTTGGTAGGTGGGGTTGTTGTTAGGGGAAAGGGTGCGAAATCCAGTGTTGATGTATTGGTGCAGTATATGTATGAGTAGGATGAATGTTACTTACATTTATCTAAGAACCTTTGCTCGTTGAGGATGGCAGCTGCATTCAGCAGCATAAGAGCAGCCTGTGATTTGGAGGGGAGAGACTGAGTGGTGAGAGAGTCGGGGAAGGACGGGGAGAGATGGAGATGGATATGTTTTGAAGGGAAAGGAACCGATTGTACTCTTAATATAGATTGATGTAGACCATTCTCACCTGTATCAGCGTCCATAAGGACATATTAAGGCTGTATAGTCCGAATATTTTTTTTAACGAAGATTTTTGAAAAGCGCCAGTGAACAAAATTGACCGGCAAAATAGTCTCTAGCTACTCTTCAAGTTGTATATTGAGATAAAAGTATGTCTGTATTCTTATGTGAACAACTTGAACAGACTATAATGCGTGGAAATATTGATTTTTATGCCATAGAGGAGCTCTGCACAGCTGATAGAAAAAAATCCCATCAAGTCAGTCGGGGATGGTGCCAGACAAAGAAACGGCAGAAAACCGGTTTGCACAACACTCATTCTGATCAGATTTTGACATCTAATCAATATCATGTCCGACACAGACTCAAATGCATCACAGGTACGTCAACTAGTTCGGTTTTGCCTTGGTGATGGTTGACGGCTGCTTCACTTTGCTGTGTTCTAAACCCCTTTGTCTTACATCTTGATTTTCGCAGGAGGAGATCACCAACCCTGATGTGGTGACCAAATACAAGGCTGCTGCCAAAATTGTGAACAGTAAGTATAGGATTTTTTGATTTCCCCTCAATTCGATTCCCCACAATTCACCAATTCCTCTCTCTTTGCAGATGCTATGGCCGCCGTCATTGATGACTGTAAGCCAGGTGCTAAGATCGCAGAAGTCTCCATGTTGGGCGACAAGTTTATAGTAGAGTAAGTCCGATCATCACATCACACCACCCCAACTCCAAATGGCGTGGTTCCTACCGCTCCATTCCTCCCTCCTTCCATTCAATGCAATACATTCATATATCTCACCCACCACTTCACCTTACAGTGCTGTTGCCAAAGAATTCAAAGGAAAAGACATTGAAAAAGGTATCGCCGTCCCTACATGCATCTCCATCAACAACACGGTCGGCCACTTCTGCCCCATGCCGGACAACACGTTGGAATTCAAAGAGGGCGACCTTGTCAAGATCGACATGGGCTGCCATATTGATGGGTTCATAGCTCAATCAGGCCACACCATTGTCATTTCTTCAGAACCAATCAAAGGCCGTGCCGCCGATGTCGTTCAATGCGCTGCCACCTGCTTTGAAGCCGCTGCTCGTTTGATCAAGCCGGGAAAGAGCCTCGCTGAAGTGTCAGGTCCCTTGAATACTATTGCAGAAGCTTATGGGTGCAACTTGGTGGAGGGTGTGTTCTCTCACAAGATGAGACGCTTTTTGATGGATGACAATAAGGTAGTAATTAACAAGCCAGCTCCAGATCAACGAAATGACGATGACGAGGTGGAAGAGGGCGAAGTCTGGTCCATTGACATTGTCGTTTCTACTGGTGAAGGCAAGCCAAAACTGCTTGACGACCGCGAGACCACAGTCTACAAGAGAGCAGTGGGAGAGCAATACCAACTAAAAATGAAGGCCAGCAGAGAGCTGTTGAGTGAAATTAACCGCAAAGCGGGCTACATGCAATTCAGCCTGAGAAGCATAGAAAACGAAAAGGCCAAGTATGGCATTGTAGAGTGCCTGAATCATAACTTGTTGGTTGCGTATCCAGTTATGTATGAGAAACAAGGTGATTTAGTTGCGCAGTTGAAAGGAACCATTTTGATGACGCCTAATGGCAGTGACAGGATCACCACTGCTCCTTTACAGAAAGTGGAGAGTGACAAGGAGGTCGGTGATGAGAGTATCAAGGAGATTTTGGCTACTTCATTGAAGAATAAGAAGAAAAAGAAAAAGAGTGGTAAGGAAGGGACTCCAATGGCTGATTAAGTAATAGGGATAGTAGTGATAATGGGTGGGGGAAGGGAAGGAGAGAGTTTGTGTGTGTTGGAGTGCGCCCCCTCTTGTTGTTGTTTTTCTTTTGCAGGGGGGGCCGACTTGCAGATCATCACTCCTTCTTGCTTTTTATTATTAGTGGAAGAATAATTTTTAAGAGTACTGAACATACAGACAGGGATACAGTCAGGTAAGAGTTCTTGCGAAGGAGTGAAGAAAGGAAACGGGATAGGGAGGGATGGGATGGTGAGGAGTCTCGACCACTATTTTCCCAAGGCCATAAAGTTGAAAAGATTATCGCTTGATGAGCATTCCGAACAGTTGTTGGAAAACTTGGATGTATCTGTGATAATTAATCTATTGAATTGAAACTGGTAGTATTACAATGCTCGCTGCAACGATAACTTCTCAAAAGGTATGGAAATCTATAATCTCTTCTACTCTTTCTCAAGAAGGAAAAATTCACTTCTTTCCTTTTTCTATTGTTCAGGGATGCACGCTTGAGAGAAGGAAGACCCCTGCTATATCTTACGCTCCTGGTAAGTCGCACATTGCCATTTTCCCCCGACGTCAGGAAAAACCTCCCACAGACGACAACACATCGACCCTCTCTTTCTCTCTCTTTTCTCACTCCAATTTCCTCCCCCTACATCTACACAGTTCTCCATTACATCAAGAACAACAACAACCTATGCATTAATAGAAGTAGAACACGCACTACCATCACAAGAGCTGCAGCCAACCCCCCTTCCACTCCAGGTGGCAATGTCATCGACCGCCCCACCACCACCCCGAACATTGACAAACGCAGCAAAACCACAAGAAAACGACCCCCAATGTACAGAGTTCTCCTCCACAATGATAATTACAACCGCAGAGAGTACGTAGTTCAAGTATTATTAAAAGTTGTTGAAGGCTATACAGTAGATGATGCCGTTAATGTTATGCACGAGGCACATATCAATGGACTGGCCATGGTGACTCAATGTGCTCAGGAAGATGCTGAGAAGTATTGTGAAGGAATGAGGAATAGCGGGCTTATATCAACGGTAGAGCCTGCTGGGCCTAGTGGCGGGGCAGCTTGATTCAATGTGTAAAGTAAAGGAGAAGAGAGAGAAAAAGAAAAGAAATGCAAATGTATGGGTATTCTTCTTTTGTAGTGTTGTTATTGTTGTCGTTGTATCTGGGTTTTTCCACTTCTTCCGTTTGACGGTAATCATCATTCATTCTCCCATCGGCTCGATAGCGATGCGTCCTCTTCTTATTCCTCCCCACCCCCCATCCCCAAATAATAATTATTAATGTTCTAGACTTTGTTGATGGAAAGAGGGAAAAGGTGAAGGGGGGAAGCACTGGCCTTTGATCTACCTTAATCTGGAAGGCTGTTTCTTTTCTCTTGTTATTTCTGTACCATTTGCATTCTATCAAGTAAGAGAGAGTTACAATCACAGAGGTAATAGTTATGATTATATGTAAAACAACCCACAATATACGTAGTTCCGTATCTAGGTCTGTAGAAAAGAATTCAAAGAATAAAACTGGCATACTACACAAGAATACCCCTCACTAGATAGATCTACTTCATTACGCACCCAAACTTATTTAACAACATCACTCAATTCTACATCTTACTCCCTGCTTCTTACTTCTTCTTCCTCTGGGAAGCAGCCTGTGTCTTCAACTCACTTTGCTTTCACTTCGTTCACCAAAACCTCTCCCAAAGCAGCAGCCCTCAAATTCCCCACCACAGTATCCCCAATATTCTTCAACGCCTCTTGAGTCAAAAAAGCAACATGCGGAGTGACAATCACCTGAGGTAAACTGACTAACAACTTGAAACTCCTATCCCAAGCCTTCATTCTGTTCTCCTTTGTCATCTCGGTGAAATCCTTGAAAAAGAGGGAATCTTCCTTGTCATAGACGTCAAGCCCGACACCAAATAGATGATCGTCTTCTAATGCAGTAATCAATGCATCAGTATCGATCAATCCTCCACGGCTGACATTGATCAATATTGCATGTTTTTTCATCATTCCTATCCTCTCCTTGTTGATGATGTGATGGGTAGAAGGAAGCAATGGGACATGGAGACTGACAATGTCGCTTTCTTTCAGTAGCTCGTCCAGACTCACATACTCTGCTCCAGCTGCCACTGCAGCTGCACTTTCATTCACATCGTATGCCAGTATCTTGCCATGGAATCCAGACAGTAGTTTGATCATTTCAATGCCAATATTGCCTGTTCCTACTATTCCAAATGTCTTGCCAGATAGCTCTACACCCACAAGCCCATTGAGAGTGTAATTTCCAGAGACTACTCTATCATAAGCTAGGTGAGTGTTCCTGGCAATGCAAAACATGAGAGAAAGTGCATGTTCAGCAACTGAACGAGGAGAATAGGCAGGGACCCTGGTGACTTTGATGCCAAGGTCTTTGGCAGCTTGGAGGTCGACTCTGTCGTAGCCGGCACAACGCATGGCGATCATTTTGATGCCTTGAGTGGCGAGGATTTCAAGGACTTCCTTGTCAGCAGAGTCATTGACGAAGAGGCAGACCGCATCACAACCTTGGGCTAGATTGGCAGTGCTCGTATCTGTAGTTAGAGTAAATAGCGGAAGAGGGGAAGTGAGAGAGAAGTAGCGAAGGGAGGGAGAGAGAAGCGGGGTAGGAAGGAAAAGGGGAGGGTCTTACCAAGTCGGGCGTCAAAGAAGCTGTATTTTGCGAAATTTTGCGAGAAAGGGCCATCTAGAAAGTCTTTAACGTAAGACTGTGCGCTGAATACAGCCACTCTGTAGTCTAACAGCTGGCCTTTAGCCCCGTTTCCTTCTGGGATGGTGCCTTCAATTTGGCCTGTTCTGTCAACGGTTGACATGAGGTTTGGGGAATCACTGGTTGCTGCACAAAGAGCTAATCGTTTCACCGAGGATCGGTTGCACTGAGTCAGGCTATATCTATGTTGAGCTTTACTTCTTGGTCTTGTGAGTCTTCCAGAAGGGTTTATGGATGCGCAAACTATTGAAGCTGATCTAATCAAACCAGACTGAACTAAAGACGTATCTAACATAGTATATACTCTCCCAATCTGAGCAACAATACCATTACTCTAATTCTGCTCTTACTCATCATTCACTTCTTAGATTCCTCTCCGGAGAGAGAGAGGAAGGGATCCCCTTCCACTGCCAGTTCCACCTTTCGCCCTTGGGTGATTCACCCTCTTTCTCTTTCTCTTCCTCTTCTTTCATTACATGCACTCTCTCCCCTCCTATTACTATCACATCTACTATTCCAAATCCAAGGTAGACAAAAGATGCTTCAATTCCCTCCTTTCCTCGTAAAATCTGGTGAAATTCACCCCACTCTCCAATCCCCTGTCTAAATACACTCTAAACATAATCAGAAATGCATACCTCTTTAAATAATGAATTCCCAGTCTCCTGGCTGCATACCTCTTTTCAAAATACGCCTCCATTCCACTACCACCGCAACCACCACTACTACTACCACTACCAGTCATTATTTCTTCTTCAGTAGCTTGTTTGCAAGCATATATGTCAGTTATAAGGTTCCCAATATTCTTAGCAACACTCCCTTCAATGGCTGCATCCACCGCTGCTTTTGCTTCCCCACCCGAGGGCAGCACTCTACACAAGTTCATTATTCCACGATACTCTCCTGCTGGGACGTTTCTCATTAGTTCACTGACGTCACTATCCGTACGAGGTAGTTGCAGGGATGTCCTCGTAGGATGGTGGGATGTGTGTCTAGTGGAAGAGGGGCCTCCTCCTCCTCCTCCTCCATCTTCACTTGGCTCTGCAGAAAATGTACCTCCACTAGTACCACCGGTACGGGCTCCACGAGCAGCTGCAAAGCCAGTGTTTCTACCCCAACTATTACCAGCAGGAGAAGCTCCAGCAGAGAAACTACTACTACTACCAACATTCAATCCACCACCACTATTCCCATTACCATGACTATTACTACCACCACCATTATGAATAGTATAATGAGCCATCTCCAGGGCTCTCAGTTCAATAGACTCTCTCCACTTGATATATGTAGCAGCAGCTGCGGTTGCAAACCTTACTGAACTACCAGTTGCTGTCCTAGATAAGAAGATATATATTGGTTGCTTTCCTGGAGGTACTGCAGCCATTTGGCTCAGTACTTGTTCGAGATCTGATGCTTGGGGTGTGCGTTCTCTAGACATGGGTACTCTGCGATAACTCACTTGGTACCCAGCCTTCATAAGATGCTGGAATATATCAAATGCAGTGGCTAGACCTACCGTATTAGTAGCAGTAGTACCAGGAGATGATGAAGGTAATGGAACTACTACTGGCTCCCAAAAGGCTACTACTTGTACTGCAGGTTTTGTCTTCTCTTGGGCCTCTGTTGTCTGAGTAATATCCTCCTCCTCCTCCTCCTCTTCATCCTCCTCTTCATCCTTCTTGTCTTTAGGAGAAGTGGTGCTATTAATATGTGGATATGGTCCTGGTGAGAAGAGTCCACCTAGTGCAGGACTCACTGGAGGAGCCATTTCAGTTCCTTGATTTGATGGTAGTGGTGAAGCTGTATGACTACTACTACTATTATTATTATTATTATGATTATTATTATTATTATTATTACCCCCTTCACTATTACTGCTGTTATCAGTAGGAAGTACCACCACTTCTCTATGTAGGAGAATCTTCCCTCCCCATCCCTCAGACTCAGCAGCCACATCAGCCAACAACCTCCTCTCTAGGTCCTCCAACCTCGTTGCCTGTATACCGGCATGATGAAGAGCAGCAGCTGGCATTTCTAGCTCTCTTCTTATGAAGGCAGTACCGTTGATGTATAAGACTAACTCTTCACGAAGATCAGTCACTATAACATGATAATTAGTAGTAGTAGTGGCAATGGTAATGGTATCATGCATATCTCCATTCCCATCCCCATCCCCATCCCCATCCCCTTCTCCATCTCCTCCATCTCCTTCTCCTTCTCTTGATGAGAAAGAGATAGGCCCAGCACCTAGCGATAATAGCAAGGAACATAGACCTTCCACAGTGGCATTTCCAACTGAATATATGGGAAGATCCTGAGCACACCTGATATCTGCAATGCCTGAGATATGGAGAAGGCTGCTACCCGTTGGTTTACCGTTACTATTATTATTTTCAGTATTAGTAATAGCACCAATACCTTTAGTAGTAGTGACAATTGTAGTGTTGATTGGTGGTCCATCTGTATGCTTAGCAACAGCCGTATTACATTGTACTGGCAGGGATAGAGATGGGATGACAATTCCTGGAGAAGGAATAGCAATGACTGGTGAAGTTGACGTAATAGTGGGGGGATTGATGGTAGCAGTAGGGGGGGGAGTAGAAGGTGGAACCCCTCCTACTGCTGCTGCTGCTACTGCTGTTCTTTGACTGTTGAACAAAGAGGTGGAAGAAGAAGAAGAGCCAGCATTGAAAGTGAGACTCTTGAGAATGGATCGTCTTCCTACTGTCGATCCTCTTCTTCTCAGGAGAACACTTCTTTCTTCCTCTTGAGATACTGCAACTTCCCTTGCTGCTGTACCTCTTACTTTTCCTCCTGCCTTAGTTGTTGATGAGCGTTGCAATGAAGATATAGTGTGACCATCACCACTGGGAACAATACGGATACCGCCGCCATTTGATGCTGACGATAATACAGACGGTATAACCGGAGGTAAGGGGGCCAATGCACCAGCAGGATTCTGATGAATAAATTCTCTTGCAGCTGATACATCTGGTCTAGATAGTACCCATTCCTCAAACGTCAACCTCCTACCATGTAACTTGCAATTATTCAAATACGCTGCAAAGGCAATGATCATGCAATATCGTTCCAAATAAGCACACCCTCGTTGGAAGGCTCTGTGTCTGGCTTGGATTTCTGGCTGGAAGAAACGTTTGACATCCTTGGGCCTTCTGTATCGCATAATAGCAGTACGGAGGTTGATCAAGAGGCCACATTCGTCAATGACTCTATCACTGATGTGTTTGGCATCAGGGCCTCGTTCTAGGATGCGGAGGAAGCGGCGGACAGCCACGTATTCACCGTCTCTTAGGTTTTTGATTTCCAAGTCGTATGCTGAGAGTGGTGCTTGAGGCTGTACTGTCACTCTATTATTGTTGTCGGTGGTGGTAGTAGTAGTGGTAGTGGTGGGTCCTTGGGATGACGCTAATATGGAAGCAGAGAGAGATGATGATAGGGCACTACTGGGCTGTTTTTGATGTCCTCCTCCTCCTTCTCCTCCTCCTCCTCCTGAGAGGTCGTCACTCGCTGTGAAGTTAGTAGTGATATGTGATACAGCAAACTGATTCCTCACTGCTTCCAATACGCTGTTCTCTTTTTTATTTGTGACTCCAGGAACGTGATACTCCTCTCTATCATCAATGTCATCATCACCACCACCACCAGTAGTATTACGTTTCTTCTTTTTGAGGTGACGATCCTCATCAACATCGTCGTCGTCGTCGTCATCAGACGACCCCCCTACCAAGGAAGAACCTCTCCCTACATCCTCATCTAAATGCTGTAACGATTCTCCCGGCTCCATCACCTCCCCAAGAGAAGCTCCATTCAAAAACATCCTCAACAGGGCGCCAATGACCATACCCGTAGTGGTCCTTCCACCTCCCAACTGACACGTGTAGATAAGAGTATCTCCAGGACCGGACCCAGCCACACTGGAGTAGAAAGCGTCAAAGTCACGGGGTTTGGGAGCTGTGCCGTCGGTCAAAGGGACCCTAACGAGTTTGACACGGTAGCCTTCTTCTGCGAGGGAGCGGTAGACTTGTCGGGGGGTGGCGACGGCTTCGGGGCCGGAGACGGGGATAAAGATTTCCCCGACATCTCTTTGTATTGCTGAATTTTGTTGTTGTTGTTGCTGGGATTGGGGGTTGGGATTGAGGGAGTATGAATCGGCAGCCACCAGCGTCAGATTCCTGTCAAACAATGTACCACTAGCAGCACTAGTACCACCACTCTTGTTACTCGTCTTCTTACCCTCACCAACAGTACCAGCAGTACCATCATTACTCGTTTCAATAGTCACCAACACCCTCCCCCCATTCCTCCCTGCCTCATTCAACACATCCTCCCTCAACCTCTCCTCCATACTCTCCAGCCTCTCTGTATCTATCCCTCTATATTCCAATAAATTCTTAAATGGACGTGAAGCTTCCCTCAGCACATAAGGAGCTCCATTGATGTACACTACTGGCTCTTCTCTCATCAAATGCCACACTGCTCGTCCTTTAATACCAGCTGAACTACCACTACTATTGGTCATCATGTTGCTACTATTGATAATACTGCTGGTTCGTATTTCATCCTCCACTGTAGGAGCTGCTCCTATCCCTCTGAGTACTGCTCTGATCCCATCAGTGGTGGGGATGGCTCCCCCCCATACCCCAACCCCTGGTACTGCTCTGAAGTTTGGGGCCCCGGGGAAGAGGAGAGGGAGCCGACTGGATTGACAACCGGGGAAATGGTCATTCTTGAGAATGGATCTTGGACCCAGGACTGCCCCGTCTCTTTGAGCTATGAAGAGAGACATTTCATCGTTGATGTCTTCTGATAGTGCCATGGAAGATAAACCACCAGTACCTTCTTCATTGTCACCACTTCCACTACCAGTGGTACCTATTGATGATCTTCTATTAGTACTACTGTGATGCAATCCCAACGCTTTCAAAGGATCAGCTCTAAGTAGCCTCTCCAAAATCGACCTCAATTCAGGCCTAGCATTAGTCCAAGCAGCAAATGAAATATGATTTGGGCTCCCAGGAGAGAACCCGGTGCTATTGAGATATGCAGCAAAGGCAACGAGTACGAAATATCGCTCTAAATACTCTATACATACTTGTAGTAGTGCTTGCCTCCTAGCATCATTAGGTTCAGTGAAGATTCGTTTTCTATACCCAGCTATTGCTTCTCTTAAATTTTGCATTGCTGAACAGGCATCTATAGTAGCATCTGCTACACGTTTACCTCTCCAGCCGTGTTCTAGAGCGCGGAGCAGGCTTCGGACGACGGCGTATTTTCCAGAGCGGAGCTCTTCTTCTTCGGATAGAGGAGCTGCTCCTGCTCCTGCTCCTCTGTTTGCTCGGGGAGACATCATATCGCCCAGTGCCACACCTTCACCACCATCCTCATTAGATGATGTAGCAATAAGAGCATTGTTATTATTAGTTCTATTGAGCACAAACCATGGAGGTAAATTAGGAAGAGGTTCAGGAGGCAGAATCAACTCTGCAGAACGACATTGCGCTCTCAGGTAGAGAAGCGCCCCGATCACAGTCCCTGTGGTCGTCCTCCCCCTCCCCATCTGACAATTAAACACCAGAGCTGCCCCTTTTGGTGGGCTCCAGCACCTATTAATCAGTGCCTCAAAGTCATCATCTTTAGGAGCCTTTTCATCTGTAATAGGTACTCTTAGGTACTCAACATTATACCCATCTTCAGTCAATCCTTTATATACTTCCAACGGAGTTAAAACATCAACTTCAGTGACTGGCTCCCAATGCTGAAGGACCTGGAATTGATCATCCTCGTCAGCTACCAGTATTTGATCTCCATATTGAGCAGCTTCCTCTAAGATGTCTACTTTCAGTCTACTTTCCATTTCTTCGACTCGCTGTCGGTCAATGCCGGTGTACTCAAGATTGGCGAATGGCTTGTCTGCTTCTCTGACGACGAAAGGTCTGCCGTTGATGTAGATGACTGGCTCTTCTCTGAGGTTGTGCCATAAGACTGGGCGTGGTGAGGAAGGGGTAGTGGTGAAAGAAGAAGAAGAAGCTGTGGTGTTGTCATTACCATGAGTAGTAGTTGGTTCTGAACTGAGGCGTTCAAGGACCCTTCTAAGACCACTGATAGTAGGAATGGCAACTCCATAGACAGGAAGGCCTGGTATCTGACGGAAATTAGGGGCACCATCTATAAGTGGGGTGAGTTTCATGTTTTGGCAGCCTGGGAAGTGGTCGGATTTGAGAATGGTGTGAGGCAAGAGAACGTCTCCTCTCCGAACGGCAACAACTGCTTCAAAGGGGATTTCTGTCATGTCCATCTGTGAGAATGGAATATCAGGAAGAGGGAAGGTTGGAGGTGTTCGTATACTTGGTGCATAGTTGATGTTGGGTGCGTTTAAGAGATGGTCGAGTAGATATTTTGTCACTCACCTCTTGGAAGCCTTGATCGTTTGTTGCTGCGCTAGTGTCTGCGCTTGCCATTTTGCATTGATGATAGAGATCTAAGAGAGTTATAAAAGATGTAGAAAAACGTAAATTCCAGAGTATCCATGAGGATGCGTGAAAGGAACAGGGAAACGTTTTCAAACCAGACCTTTTGCTCCCTTTTGTTTTTCGAATAAATTTGGCCACTGTGCACAGTTCAGCATTGTGCATTCGATAATTTTGATAGAATTAGTATCGTTACGACCCCTCGGCTTCCACCTAGTTGTGAATAACCCATCAGAGCGAACATAGCATCTATGGAATCCAAAACTTTGCCCAAAGAAATCTCTAGCCAGTTGCAGAAATTTAGCGTGAGTACATATTGCATGCCTATTGCACACACACACAAACACTTCCAAATACCCCGTCCATACACCCAAACTAACTAACTCTTCCCAACTATACTTCTAGGCGACCATTGTAGAATTACACACCGAGCTCAAACCTCTCTCCAGTTACAACAACAACACAGACACTCCCATAGACCCAGCTTCCAAAATACAAGCCAACCTCATCCTAGCAAAATCCATCCATGCTCTTTCTCGTCTTTTAATACTTACCCAAGGTGTAGAGCCAACCGATGATAGTCAAAAGAGGCGGTTGAGCCAAATCACCAGGAAATCTAGACAAGCTCTTGCTCGTCATGAGCTCCTGCAACAACAACAAGCCTCTCCTCCTTCGCTAGAGGTTAACGCAGCATCACTCAATAGATTAATTGACAATATAGGCCCACAAATCCCATCATCATCTGCACAGCAGCAGAACAATAATAACGACAACAATACTAGCGGGAAGAAGGAGAAGAAGAAGAGAGCCAGGGATGCAGCCATGGCATTCTTAGATGATGTAGATCAAGATGGATTGTTAAGACAGATCAAGTAATGATTAAGGAAGGAAGGGACGGGAAGGGAAGGGGAGTGATACTTTCTCTCCTTGTTTTTAATGATGAAAGTGTATAAATAACAAATTTGCTTTCTAATGGAGCTTACATACTTGGAAGGAGGACTACACGCAGCAATCCCAGCCTCCTCCGTGTCGGGCTCCTTTGGGTGAGCAAAGGTTTGAGTTTTGATTCCTCTAGCACATTCTCCCACTCAGTAACAAATCGATGATAAAAATAGCATTCCACAACTACGTAGGCAGCCCTTGCCCTTACCCTCACATGGAGGTGGATGCAATGAGTATCATCAATCATTACCTGGATTAAAATAAAATGGTAGGGTACGGGTGGAATTTGCTGTAAGTAAAAGAGAAAAGGAGGGGAGAAAGGGAAGGTTAAAAGTTAGTACATGCATGCATCGAGGTCGGGGTGTCTACTGGCGCACTATGGAGTTTACAAAGAGGTGACAATTGTAAAAAAGCAGGCACTCTCTAATCCACTACAATGAAATAATGATTGGTTTCTCTCTCTTTCTCTCTCTCTTCTTTCTCCAATTTAGGTTTATTATTCTATAATTTGAAAGGAAGGGAGCGTCTATGTGTAGAAAAGAAGAAAGTGGGGGAGGGAAAGAACAAATGAAATGGCAATTTCTTTAGGTTTTCGATGGGGTGGGGTGGGGGGAGAATGTATTATGAGATTCTCATCGTCATGTGCACACACTCAGCCTTGGCTCTTCACTAAAATGAAATGAAAAGGCAAAGGTGTATGTATATTGAGGAGGAAGGTAGGTGGATTCTGTAAGAAACCAGGCCCAGTGTAGCAAACGAATGATCATCTTCCTTGTTTTTATTCAATCTATGCCAAGAAGCCTAGTTTCTCTCCGTTCTTCTTAGCCAGCCTAATTAACCCCTGTACTTGTCTAATATCTGCTCCAATAGTGGTTCCGAATTCTTTTATTATTTGTGAATGGAGGGAGATGGCTTTACCACGAAATTGGTTGAATTCCTTGGTGCCCATGACATTCCTGACGGCAACGACTAATGGTGCAAATGGTCCTGTGGCACCCTTGTTGCCAGCGATGATGGATAGTTGCTGGCGAGCTGTTGTTTGGTGGAGGCAGGTGTGAGGGAGAGGAGAGGGGGATAGGTGTGTTAGAGAGAGAGGTGTGGATATCGGTGGGGGTGGTGATGGTAGATGGGTTTGTGATCGAGAGCAGAAGGTGTTTTGGGGATTGTGAGATACCATATTGCCTGCACATTGTGTGTGTCAGATCTGCTTTTTGAATAAATGGAAGGTGCATACCTCTGAATTGCTGGCACGCATTACTGGTGTGCCACAGTTTTGTTACTGGGCTGCTATTGAAGGATGAGGACGTAGATGCCAACTTTTGTGATCTAAACAGATTCGTATCTGATCTATGCCTTCTAAATGAGGCACAGCTAAGGTTTCCACCCAATGCTGCGGCCATTTTGGTTATCTAAATAAAACTACTACCAACGCGACCTAAATCAAAGACTTTAACAACGAACACAAAGACTGTAAGGTGTTTCAGTGGCAAAACTGTTCTGATTCAACGATCGAATTGTCAGGAGATGCCTATGCTCTCCGCACTATTATAGTGTTGATCAACACACCGTCTTCTGACACCTCCCAGCTCCCCGCCTAATGCCTCACCCCATTATTATCAAGGCTCAAACTCATCCCCACCCATTATCCAAGACCCTCTCAGCTGCTCACTCTTTCCAGTCAATGGAACATAAGCCACAGCAGTCACATTCTTCCTATGAATCTTCCTCCCATCTTTATCCTTGTCGTACACAGCCAACACCTGCATACCACCTGCTGGGCCTACCGGGGCAACCATTCTCCCTCCTGGCTTCAGTTGCTTAAGGAGCTCATGAGGAGTGTCTGGGGCAGCTGCTCCTACGTGGATGGCGTCGTAGCCGCCTCCCTCTTTCCAGCCCAGTCGACCGTCCCCGACAATCAGTTTGAGATGGCCTGATTTGAGGTGTGCTCGGCAGGCAGGGTCTCTCTCAACGTTCTTTTTGGACTTTTCAACGAGTTCGGGAATATGATCTATTCCCACCACCGACCAGTTGCTATAATTGGTAGTGGTAGTGATGGTAGCAGTCTTCTCCTTCTCCTCTTTGTGCTCCACCTGCTGCCTGCTGCTGCCTTCTTCATCTCCCCCTCCTCTTCCTCCCCCTCCTCCTTCTCCTCCCCCTTCTTCTCTTTCCTGCAGCATATGAGCAAAGCATGCAGCCAAGTACCCACTCCCACTGCCCACATCCATAACCCTGACATCCCCAGGTTTCAGGATATTATCTTTCAGCAGCTCCAGTGCAGATGCATGCATGTGAGGGGCACTAATGGTCGCTCCGTGGCCAATAGGTAAAGGGTGATCCATGTAGGCGTCCTCTTTGATATTGACATAATGACCACGATCTACCTTCCTTAGGGCTGATTCCACTTCGGGAGATTCTACTACTCCATAGCTGATGAGT